>OJIK01000009.1_pt1 | contig 80990 bp, 72 predicted proteins | sample 1595571 | NCBI WGS metagenome assembly OJIK01 (sample SAMN05416791, study PRJEB24817) | seawater metagenome | isolation source: Sea water | place: Canada:Atlantic | collected 2013-11 | reverse complement strand
CTCGTGGGCTCGGAGATGTGTATAAGAGACAGGTTATAAACATATGAAATATCCTGTGCAAACAGGTTTTCATGGCGGTTTAGGTAGAAAGGGATCTTGGCGGGTCCCTTTCGTTTTTTCAGGGAGTTGATGAGGTAAAAAAAATCCCCTCAACTGATTCGCTGAAGGGATTTTCTCTAAACGATAAATCAACGTTTACTATTAGACGGTGAGATCGATAATTTTTCTTAGGTATTCTTCCTTACTTGCCGCTGAACCTTCAACCAATACGCCATTTTTAAATGATGCTAAAAATGGTAGGTTGTCCACTCCACCTGCTTTTCGCGCCAATTCATTGTGCTCAGCATTAACCTCTAGAAAAAGTACATTGACCATTTCATCCTCATTAGAAACCCTCTTATACTTAGGGGAAAACATCTTACATGCGCCACACCAATCCGCGAAGTACTTCACAACGACACGGTTATTATTCTTTAAAAGTTGATCAAAATCTTGATCGGTAGCAATTGTTACAGCCATTGTTAGGTTATTTTATATCTGGTTTCAAAAATAAGAAGAGTGACCAATTATTCATTCTATTTGTGATTGTTGTTGTCTATCACATCATTGATGAGACTACCTTCAGCCACGGTCTTAAATTCTTTGTGGTACATATCTCTTATTAGACCATCTGACACACCTATTTTCGGTACATACATCTTGCCCGTCCCAGCCCATTTCATGGCTTTTAAATAGATGGGCAATGCATGGATGATAACATCTGCCCTGTCGAAATTCAAACCCAATTCAGTTATGCGTTCGTCAAGGGATAACTTAGAAATTATTTCCAATTGATTTTCCAAATAAGTAGTGGTCAAAGGCTCTTCCACTGGCTTTCTACTAAGCTTATGGAGCTTATTGATATTACCCCCCGCACCGATAGCTACTTTATTTTTTATTCTTGCCGCGTGGAGTTTAACCCAAATCTCCATGTCATCCCACTCTTTTTGATCAACCAAATCATTCATCAAACGCACCCCTCCTACGTTGAAACTGCGACTGATCAGGACATTTCTATTCTCAATAATAGAAATCTCGGTAGAACCTCCCCCAACATCTATGTAGACAAAGTTATCCTCACTGGCCTTTATAACGTCATAAATCTTACTGGAAAACACCAAACGTGCCTCTTCCTCACCGTCAATTATTTCTATCTCTATCCCAGTTTTTCGCAGCACTCTACGGACGATACTATCACCGTTTTTTGCCTCTCTCATTGCAGATGTGGCCACTGCACGTGCAGACTCCACACCATGTACATTTAATATATGAGCAAAAGCTCGCATGCCCTCTATAAAACGCTTTTTAGACTCTTTTTGAACCTTGCCATAGGTAAACACATCTTCTCCTAATCGAATGGGTAAACGTACTATACTCACTTTCTTATAATGCGTGTATCCGTCCTTAAAGACAACGTTGACGAGTAAACACTTTATAGAATTAGAACCTATATCTATGGCACCTAGCTTTGTTACAATCATCTTATCCCTTCATCAATTGTTTCTTAACGTACTCATGCATTTCCAGTTGAGCTCTAATTTTAGGCCCATTAATCTTACGGTATTCATTCGTTTGGTCAGGATTGAATTCCCTAGACTTGGTATTATCCTTCCATAGGATATCAAAATGGTCCCTCAATTGACGCTGAATTGATGCGTCGTAAATAGGTACCGTTACCTCTACGCGACGGTTTAAATTTCTCCCCATCCAATCTGCTGAAGAAATAAAATACTCAGACGCTCCGTCATTATGGAAACAAAACGCACGAGTATGCTCAAGAAAACGATCTATAATGCTGACAGCATGGATGTTTTTAGCTCTAGGATCGGCAAAGTCTATGCAATTTATCCCACGTACAACCATGCGCACATCTACTCCAGCATCGCTCGCTTCGTATAACTTTTGTATCATACCATGATCACTAAGGCTGTTGATTTTCAACCAAAATTTTGCAGTTTTACCCACCCGAGCATTGGCTATTTCACGATCTATAAGTGTATAGAGTCCATCCCGAGTCCCGTTAGGACTAACGAGTAGGTGCTTAAATTTATATTGCTTGTAAGGAGACTCTATAAACTGGAACACCTTGCGCGCTTCCTTTGCGATGCGTTTATCACTTGTCAGTAAATGATAATCCGTATATAGTTTAGCCGTTCCTTCGTGGTAGTTCCCCGTTCCTATTACACAGTAATCGGCGAGCCTATCACCTCCCTCATCCCTGCGAATTAACGTCAATTTGGAGTGCACCTTTAAACCAGGAACACCACTGACTACCTTGATACCTTCGCTCCTAAGTTTATTCGTCCATTTTATATTGTTAGCTTCATCGAAGCTCGCCTGAAGCTCGATAAAAACGGTGACAGATTTTCCGTTTTTAGCAGCATTTACTAACGCCGAAATAATCCTGCTTTCGTCAGCTAAACGGTACAAGGTTACTTTAACCTCTTTCACATTAGGATCGATAGCTGCCTCTCTTAGTAATCGAATAACATGACTAAATTCATGATATGGAGTGAAAAGTAAAACATCTTTCCTTTTAAGGACATTGATAATGCTTCGATCTATATCTAAATCCGGGTGAGATATTTGAGGGAGTTTCTTGTATTCTAATCCATCTACGCCCATGTTTGGGAACTGCATTAAGTCCTTTTTATTATGATATCTACCTCCTGGGATGAGCGTATCTAATGCAGAAACTTCCAGACCATTTACAAAGGCTTGTAGTGTTTGCTCAGAGATTGCTTTATCGTACACAAATCTTACTAAATCGCCTTCCTTTCTATTCATCAATCCTTTTTGCACCTGCTCCATAAAAGACTTACTAACGTCATCATCCAAAGACAATTCGGCATCTCGGGTGATTTTCACTGTATGAGCCTCCATAACATCGTAATGAATGGCGTGAAAAATACTACTCAAATTATGGCGTAAGACATCATCTAGATACATGACATATTGTTTGCCGTATTTCGGTAACACCACAAACCTTCCTCCAACACCATAAGGAATTTCAATAATCGAAAACTGCTGATCCTCTCCCTTTATAAGTCGGAGGGCTAGATATATGCTCCTGTCTTTTAGTTCTGGAAAGTTTCTCGTTTGACTTACCATGAGGTTCGTCAACGCAGGGGCCACAACATCCTTATAAAAGTGCTTAACAAATTCAGATTGCTTAGCCGTAAGTTCGGTCTCATTAATTATTTCAATCCCATGGACCCGCAACTCCTTTTCTAAACGGTTGTAAATCTGTTGCGATCTACGTTGCTGATTGGCAACGATTTCACTGAGTTTACTCAATAGTTCGCCCGCATTATATCCCTCAAAGTAATTGTCCAAATCCTCATCACCAGACAATTTCAATCTTCTTATAAAAGAGTACCGTACCCGAAAAAACTCATCCATATTGTTAGAATGAATACCTAAAAATCGCATCCTCTCAATCAACGGAACGTTTTGGTCTTCCGCTTCTTGGAGCACTCTTTCGTTGAACTGTAACCAGCTGATATCTCTATTATAAAATTGAGGTTTGTATTGCATGGAATTATTTAAGTCTTTGAGGATATTCAAATTGGATAAGTTCGCCATCCGGTTGGATTTCCACCCAATGATCAACATCAAAACGTATGCTTACCAATCCAGTTGTAGGTATATTACTGATTTGAGCGTTGGTCATTGTATTCACAAACTCAGTGATGGTTGGATTATGAGCAAAGTAAAATGCTATATCTGCAGTATCAGAACCGCTCTTCACGCACGACAGTAATTCATGAATGTTACAATCATAAAGGGATTCTTTAATAGCTAACTGAGAAGCGTTAATATTAAACTTTTCGGCGAAAATCAGAGCTGTATGTACTGCCCTATTTGCAGGGGAGGAATACAACTTCACCGAAGAGTTACTTTCAAGACTACGGCTAACAACCTCGCTCACTATGTGCGCATCCCGGATACCTCTTCCTTTTAAAGGACGATCCCTATCCGAAATTCCATCAATAGACCAAGAACTTTTTGAATGACGTACTAAATATAGAGTTTTCATATATGTAAAGTACACATTTTCAATGTGTTTACAAAACTTAACGCCTTAGTTTTAATAACGTTTAATGAGAATTTAAATCTTGAAATTATATAATTAAAGCGTTTTTGCCTCATTCCAATATACATCCATCTCGTCTAACGTCATGTCTGTCAATAACTTACCAGATTCTAAAGCTTTTTTTTCTAAATATTTAAATCTAAAAATAAACTTCTTATTGGTCCGTTCTAGAGCCAATTCTGGATCTAAATCGTTCAAACGAGCAAAATTGACTATTGAAAACAGTAAATCACCTAACTCACCTTCAGTATCATGCTGATTACCAGATTTTTGAGCCTCTTCAAATTCAGAAATTTCCTCTTTAATTTTCAACCAGACATCTGCTGGGTCTTCCCAATCAAAGCCAGCGCCTCGTGCCTTATCTCCAATTCTGATGGCTTTCACGAGTGATGGTAAGCCTTTTGGCACGCCTTGTAGCACGCTCGATGTACCCTTTTCTTTCAGTTTTATCGCTTCCCAATTCGCCTTAACCTCCTGTTCAGTGGAAGCCTCTACGTCGCCATAAATATGTGGATGTCTATGAATGAGCTTCTCACTAACGCTATGCAATACATCCGCTACGTCAAACGCGCCGCTCTCGCTACCCATTTTACTATAAAAGACCAGATGTAGCATCAGGTCTCCCAACTCCTTTTTTACCTCTTCCAGGTCGCCCTCTTCAATAGCGTCCGCTAGCTCGTAAGTTTCCTCTACCGTCAAATGTCGCAAACTCTCAAAGGTTTGTTTTTGGTCCCAAGGACATTCTGCGCGCAGCTTATCCATGATGTCCAATAATCTACCAAAAGCCTCGAGTTTATCTTGACGTGAATTCATAATGGCCTTATTTAGCAACGGCTTCTTGAGGAGCTATTGAATCATCTTCTGGGGTGTCCTCGGCATCTAGGATGGATAAAAGATTGTTTTTAACAATGATATTGAACCACTGAATTACCTTTTTAATATCACTTGCATACACACGTTCTTGATCAAATTTAGGCAACACCTCACCGAAAAAGTCTTCTAAATCAGATTTAGAGCTCTTGTGTGATAAGGCCTCCTTGCCCTCTGTAACAGCGGAAATTGCCTTAAACACATCCTTTAAAGGAACCTCTTCCTCATAGGTGTATATGGCGATGTCTCCCAAAGAGCTCACATTAGCATTGGCAGGAATAGAAACGCGAGCTCCATCCAACAAGCTTTCTACAACCACTCCGTTCTTACGGTGTGCAATTAATTTGAATAGTCCAGGCTTCCCTGTGATAGATAATACAGTTCTTAATTCCATTATTGATTATTTAACCAAGTTTTTACAGTTTCTAATTCTTGTTGCTCACTAGATTGGTTTAATTCTAGTAAAGATTTTGCACTAGGCACCAATTCATGCTTTGGATATCGATCCATCAACGACTGTAAAAAAGCCGTTGATCGCTCCTTGTCTCCTAGCGTTGTGTCAAAGTATAAGGCCAATTGCATCAACGCCTCAGGGGCAAACTTATGCATCGGAAATTTTTTAGTTAAAAAAATCAAGTAGTTCAAGCCATACAGTGGTCCGTTGTCCCCTGACATAAGAACCAAACCAGCCTGCATCAAATATTTAGCTTCGGTTTTTATCAGGCTATCACTTTGAATAAAGTAAGGCCTGGCTCGATCTAGTTCTTCCAGCGTCGCCTTACCGTTGTCTATCTTATCTAAAAAATATAGCGTGGAATCTTGACCCAACTTATCCGTGATTTCTATCGAAACAACATCAACTTCTTTAGTTTCGCCATTTGCACATGACACTATGAAAAGACTCCATAAAAAGATCCACCTCATCGACGTTTCGGGAATTTCATTGGGTATTCGACTGTAATATCGCCGCGTTCTATAGACCCCAACCTCCCCTTGATGAGTCGTTTGCGAAGAGGCTTGACGTACTCTGTGAAAAGCACCCCCTCTATATGATCATATTCATGCTGAATAACGCGAGCGGCTAATCCCGTGTATGTTTCTTCGACGAGTTTCCAATCCTCCGTGTAGTATTCAATCACTACTTGCTCTGGGCGATATACCATCTCCCGTACATCCGGAATACTTAAGCAACCTTCTTCCATTTCCCACTCATCGCCTGATTCCTCAATAATTATCGGGTTAATAAAAGTCTTCTTAAAGCCTTTTAGTAACTCGAAATCTTCTTCTTCCTCATCTGCAAAAGGACTGGCATCCACTATAAAAAGGCGTATACTCCTCGCGATCTGAGGTGCTGCTAGTCCAACACCTTGGGCATTGTACATGGTCTCGTACATATTTGAGATCAGAGGCTTCAGACCAGGGTAATCCTGATCTATCTCTTCAGCGACTTTTGTTAATACTGGGTCGCCGTATGCAACTATAGGTAGAATCATGAGGGTAAAATATGAAGACAAAGATAGTTATCGTTGCTCTAAATAACGTTCCAAAATAATTGAAGCGGCAACTTTATCCACAGCGCCCTTTTCTCGTCTTTTTGACTTTCTCATACCTCCCTCATACAAAATCTTTGAAGCCAATTGAGAAGAATAGGTCTCATCTACTTTCACCACACTAATTGACGGCCATTTTGATTTGATTTTAGACTCCCACGAAGAAACCAACTTACTACTATCCGTGGACACGCCATCTAGACCGTCTGGATTACCAATCACTATAACCTCAGGATACTCTGCTGAAATATAGGTTGCTAATTCCTCCAGTAAATGCTGGGTAAGAACAGTCTTTAAGGGGAATGCCATCATTTGCATGGGATCAGTTTCCGCCATTCCTGTTCTTTTCCCTCCGATATCAAGTGAAACAATTTTAGCCATATCACAAAGGTAGCCTAAGCTAACGAAAGCCGTAAGTTTGTATATAGAGAATTAAGACATGCAAGAATTACAACGCACTATAGAACAAGCTTGGAGTAACCGTGAATTACTCCAAGAAAAAGAAATTCAAAACGCTATACGCCAAGTCGTAAATGCTTTAGATGCCGGCACAATAAGGGTCGCTGAACCCAAAGATGGTGCATGGCACGTAAACGAATGGGTTAAAAAAGCCGTCGTTCTTTATTTCCCAATACAGCAAATGGAAACCATCGAAGTTGGACCGTTTGAGTTTCATGATAAAATCCCTCTCAAACGCAATTATGCGGAAAAAGGAGTGCGTGTAGTTCCTCATGCCGTGGCAAGGCATGGAAGTTTTATAGCACCAGGAGTGGTTATGATGCCATCTTACATCAATATTGGAGCTTACGTAGATTCGGGTACTATGGTGGACACTTGGACCACAGTAGGTTCATGCGCACAGATCGGAAAGAATGTTCACCTGAGTGGCGGTGTAGGAATCGGTGGAGTATTAGAACCGTTACAAGCCGCTCCAGTTGTTATTGAAGACAACTGTTTCATTGGTTCTCGATGTATCGTGGTAGAAGGTGTTCATATTGAAAAAGAGGCTGTTTTAGGTGCAAATGTTGTGCTCACTGCATCGACCAAAATTATTGATGTGAGTGGTGATAAACCAATAGAATTTAAAGGACGTATTCCATCGAGAAGCGTTGTCATTCCCGGGACTATTCCGAAGCAATTTCCCGCTGGTATTTTCCAAGTGCCTTGCGCACTAATCATAGGTAAACGCAAAGAAAGCACTGATAAGAAAACTTCGTTAAATGATGCCTTAAGAACTCATAATGTAGCGGTCTGATGCCCACTAAACTCTCCATCCTATACCTCAGTTACAATGAAGCCGATATCATCGCAAAATCTTTAGCGAGTGTCGAAGCTGTAGCGGACGAAATTATATTAATTGACTCAGGATCAACAGATAGCACAGTGAAGATTGCGGAAAATCACGGAGCAACAGTCTTTCATAAGCCGCTAGATAATTGGGGGAACCAAAGAAATTGGGGATTGCGAAAGTGTCAATACAACTGGATTTTAGTTATTGATTGCGATGAGGTTCTTACTGATGAATTAGTCTATTCTCTCCAGCACTTCAAGCGAAACGTCACAGAAACAGATCAAATGCCTAGAGCATTCAAACGGGTTCATTATTTCAAAGGCAAGAAAATGAAATTCAGTGGCTTACAAAGAGATCTTATAACGCGATTGTTACCCTCCGGAGTGCTGTTTAACGAACTAATGGTTCATGAGAAAGTACGCAATCAAGCCTTATTAATTGAGGGCTCTATTCTCCATTACACTTATAAGAGTTCAGAGCATTGGCATAATAAGTTTCAACAATATGCTAAACGACAAGCTCTGGACTATGATTCCAAAACAGGAAAAGTAACAGCTTGGCATAGTGTAATTAAACCTTCCTATAGATTTTTCAAGCACTACGTACTAAAAGGCGGTATTTTTGACGGAGCATTAGGCTTAGAATATAGCCTTTGGATGTTCCGCGCTGTAAAATGGCGCTACGATGAAATCAAAAAACTTCGCGCATAAATGAGTACCGGAAATACCTTACAGTTTTTACTTACCGCTGGGCTGCTTATCGCCGTTTACAGTTATAAATGGGCACTACATTTTCAGTACCTGCGGGTAAAAAACAAAAAAAATCCGGGGCATTGGGTAGACTATTACAAACGCACCTTTAATCATAAAAATGACAAGCGGTGGTGGAATGAAAGCATACTCTTATTCCCACTGCTTTACCCTATTATCCTTACGGGTAATCAGAAAGAAGATTTTTGGCTTTCTAAAATAAAAAGAATAAACATTGTTTTATACCTACTGCTAATCATCCTGTTATTAACTGGTATCTACTTTGCTAAATCTCCTTCAACCCTCTCCTAATGACTACATATGCTGACTTTTTGGATAGAGAGGTTTTCTCGACTGTAGGACGTACGGCAGATGAATTAGGCATGCCATGTTATGTGGTAGGTGGGTTTGTAAGAGATAAGTTTTTAGGCCGTCCAATTAAAATGGATTTAGATTTTGTCACTGTAGGTAGTGGAATTGAATTGGCCAAAGCAGTACAAAAAAAACTCTCCCCGAAACCAAAACTGAGTGTCTTCAAGAGTTTTGGGACCGCTCATATGAACCATAAAGGTGTAGACCTTGAGTTCGTAGGTGCCCGTAAGGAGAGTTATCAGAGAGACAGCCGGAATCCCATTGTTGAAGACGGGACTTTGACAGACGATCAAAACAGACGGGACTTCACGATAAATGCTATGGCCATTAGCCTTAACGATGGTCTTTGGGGTGAATTAGTAGATCCTTTTGACGGCATTGGTGATCTAGCAAAAAAGCTGCTTCGTACTCCGCTAAACCCAGATAAAACTTTTGACGACGATCCGCTAAGGATGATGAGAGCTGTCCGATTTGCAGCTCAGTTAAACTTCAAAATTGACAGCACCTCTCTTATGAGCATTCGAAAGCTCGCAGATAGAGTAAGTATTGTTGCGCCAGAAAGAGTCAGTCAAGAATTGAACAAAATCATGGAAGTAAGTAAGCCAAGCTATGGACTAGGCTTATTATACACTACCGGTATATTACCCCATATTCTGCCAGAAATACAGGCGTTACAAGGTGTAGAAGAAATCGAAGGACACCTTCATAAAGACAACTTCTACCATACCCTAGAAGTGGTAGATAACTTATCTATGACTTCATCAAAACTTTGGTTACGTTGGGCTGCCTTACTGCATGATATAGGGAAGCCAAAAACTAAAAAATTCATTAAACCACATGGTTGGACCTTTAGGGGGCATGAATTTCTTGGGGGAAAGATGGTGTCTAAAATCTTCAAGCGTTTGCATCTACCTACGGATGCTCGTATGAAATATGTGATAAAAATGGTGCAAATGAGCTCAAGACCTGCTTCGTTAGTAGATCAAGATGTTACAGACAGCGCCGTACGCAGGTTATTATTTGATGCGGGTGATGACGTTGAAGATTTGATGCTCTTGTGTGAGGCAGATTTAACTACTAAAAATGACCGCAAAAAACGTCGATACTTGAGCAACTTCAAGGTGGTACGTAGTAAGTTCAAAGAAGTCGAAGAGCGAGATCATCTCAGAAACTTCCAACCACCCATCAGCGGTGAAGAGATTATGAAACGCTACAGTATTGGCCCGGGCAGAGCAATTGGGCAGCTTAAAGAGATAATAAAAGAGGCCATTTTGGAAGGCGAAATTCCAAATGAGAAAGATGCTGCCATTCAAAAAATGGATGCTGCTGCAAAGAAACTAGGACTGAATATATAATTATGGAAATATTTCTAAGGGTAATTGCTGATACAGAAGAAACAATCTTAAAAGAAGTACGTATCAAGGGAGGCGCTACCATGCGTGCGCTACATGAACAACTATTTACTTGTTTCGGACTCGAATCCGGGGAAATGGGGAGTTTTTTCTACAGTACCTCGTCATGGGATCAAGGGGAAGAACTTCCAATGTTTGCAATGAATGACGATGATTCAAGCATGGAAACCGTCACCGTTAACGATTTCTTTAAGACTACCTCCCATGGACTTTATGTCTATAATTTTTTAGACATGAATATCTTCTACGTAGAAAAGACCAAAGAAGACGAAGAAGAAGGATTTGAAGATTTTGTAATTCTATCAAGTGTGGGAGAGCTACCCAAGAAGGAACCTACTCAAGTAAATCCTGCAGTGACAGATCCTACCGAAATGTCTGAAGCGGAGCTTACTGCGCTATATGGTTTGGACGAATTAGATTCAGGTGCTTTACCCGAAGAAGAAAATGATGAAGACACGCAAAGTGATGAAGATTACTATTGATAAAAATAGATAGCTAAAACTCTTTCTACAGGTACCCTCACATCATCTTTCAGGAATATTTCCCCATTGTAATGTAACCAAATAGTGGTGTTTACCACAAAAAGTTCACTCTGAGCAGAGAATAATATCGACACTTTTTTATGCTTAAGGTTCCCCAAGTAGGTCGCCTTATGAATAGCTTCAGCACGCTGAGACATCTCATCTAACGTATGCAACACCTCTCCCTTATCAAAGCAGAGTAGCGCAGTTTGTAATCTTGAAATGTCTTTTGGTAAAGCAGTCATGGCAGTGCAGGTGTTCCTCTTAAATTTACGTACTTTAATCCACATATGACTAGATCTACGCTGCGCAATTCCATTTACAGCATCATTTTTGAAGCCAATACTAGGGCTGGCAAGGCTTTTGACATCGCATTATTCGTGGTTATCGGGTTGAGTGTATTTAGTATTATGCTCGAGAGTATACCCAGTTTTCAAGTCCCCGGGTACTTGAAAATATTTTGGATGATTGAATTTACGACAACCGTAATCTTCACCGTTGAATATTTACTTAGGCTCTGGTCTAGTCCTTCGACTAAATCCTATACACAGTCATTCTATGGCGTGATTGATCTACTCTCCATACTGCCTTTTTATTTAAGTGTTCTGCTTCCAGGCTCAGCAACGTTTACTATCATTCGCTCACTCAGACTCCTGCGTATTTTCCGTGTACTTAAACTCAGTCGTTTCTTACTTGAAAGTAATTTACTCCTTCAAAGTCTCGTTCGTTCTAGCAGGAAGATTGGCGTATTTCTTTTCACTGTGGTATTGCTGTGTATAATCATGGGAACCTTCATGTACGCCATTGAAGGGCCAGAAAATGGATTTACTTCTATCCCATTAAGTATATATTGGGCCATTGTAACACTAACTACCGTTGGTTATGGCGATATTGCGCCGTCAACGGTGATAGGCCAATTATTAGCTTCTGTTATTATGATTTTAGGATACGCCATTATTGCAGTTCCCACAGGCATAGTTACCGTAGATTTAACCACCAACAGTACTGCAAAGACTGATTCTATACTTTGTACTTCTTGCAACCACGGTCTCACAGTTGAGGACAAATTTTGTTCTAACTGCGGTACTCAACTTTAACCATATGACAAAAACTTTATTGAACATCTGTGGACCTACAGCAGTAGGAAAGACAGCAACAGCACTTCATTGGGCAGCCCATTTTAATTGTCCTATCATCTCTACTGACAGTCGTCAATGTTACACTGAGCTGGCCATAGGTTCAGCACCACCTACTAAAGAAGAACTGGCTAGAGTGCCCCATTACTTTTTAGCTGATCGTAGTGTAAAAGAATCAACAACAGCTGGGCAGTTTGAACGATTCGCCCTAGATAAGTTAGAGGAGCTTTTCAAAGAGCATGACGTAATTATTGCTGTAGGTGGATCCGGGATGTATATTGACGCTTTACTTCATGGTTTAGATCCATTACCAACAGATGCCACTATCAAAGCAGAATTAGAGGCACGTGCAGAAACGGAAGGCCTATGGGAATTGATGAAAGAACTTCGTGAAAAAGATCCAAAACATGCAGCGAAAGTAGACGCCCGAAACTCTCGCAGAGTAATCCGCGCCCTTGAAGTAATCTATGCATCTGGAAAAACCTATAGTGAACAGTTACACCACACTCCTAAAGAGCGCCCGTTTAACATCGTGAATTGGGTGCTTGAAATGGATAGAGAACAATTATATAGTCGAATCAACGAACGCGTACATAGTATGATTGCCCTAGGGCTTGAGGATGAAGCTCGAGGCTTAGCAGAACATCAGGAACTACCTGCGCTTCAAACTGTAGGATATAGAGAATGGTGGCCCTATTTCAAAGGCGAGTATGACATTAACCGCACCACTGAACTGATCCAACAATTCAGCCGTAGATATGCAAAAAGACAGATGACCTATTTCAAACGTTTTACGGGTGCTACTTGGATAAATCCAACTGATATCAACAAGCAAGAGGAACTTTTGCGCGAGGTCGGCCTGGTGAAGTGATCCGGATAGATTCAAATAGAAGGAGTTACATGGGTCGGTTTACGTGGCCACTTCAATCTGTTTATTTTGCCATACAGCAACTTGATCAGTTATGGCGTGGGAAAACAACAACGTCTACCCTAGTTCCTTCAATTTGCATCGGTAATTTCCAAGCAGGTGGAACAGGAAAAACACCCATGACTCAATGGACTGCCATGGCGCTGTCTAGCGTGGGCTATTCACCGGTTATCGTAAGTAGAGGATATAAAGGCAGGCTTAACAAGGTTGCAACTGTTGTACATAGTGAACACACCACAGCGTCCGTGGGTGACGAAGCTAAATTTCATTCGCAATTCTTTCCTGTAGTCATCGGAAAAGATCGAATAAAGGCATGCGCACTCGCAGCCCATTACTGTGCTACGCATCAATTAAAAAAACCTGTACTGGTTTTGGATGATGGGTTACAACACTACCCGTTAAACACTGATTTTAAAGTCGTTTGCACAAAAAGCCATTCTCCTTTTTGGAAGGATACATTATTACCCTCCGGTAGATTAAGGCAGATACCTCATTCGAAATTTGACGCTATTGTGGTGCTCGGGAATACTTTACCAGATGGATATACCATGGAACCGGACTTATTTCATTTTAAATTAAAAATCAGATTAATCCGAGGATCACGTCTTCCGGGACTCGTTGTATGTGGATTAGCAAATAACGACGCTTTTTCAGAGGATCTTAAACACGAAATAGGTGAAACCCGTATCGATATGATAGGTTATAACGACCACTATAAATACAACGCTAAAGACCTGAAAATCATTGAGAAAAGAAGTTCCGCTTACAACCATCATGTACATTGCACCACGAAAGACGCTTCTAAAATTGAGACGCTTATTTCCCATTCAAACTCTCCTATAACATTAAGTGTTTGGGATATAGAACCTGCCATAAACGCTGACAACCAACTCCTGCTTGAAGCAATGGTAAAAAGGATTGAATATGTCTCTAATAATCGACTTAAAAAATCAAGTCGAAAAGCGTAAATTAGCCGACTAATCATCACGCTATGTCTAGTATTTACGATACTTACGAACCAGTAATTGGCCTCGAAGTTCACGTTCAGTTAAGCACAAAAAGCAAGGCCTATTGTGGTGATGCTACCTCTTATGGTGCGTCACCCAACTCACAAGTAAGCCCCATTAGTCTGGGACACCCAGGTACATTGCCAATGTTCAATAAAGACGTGGTCAATTATGCCGTTAAATTAGGGATCGCTTGTGACTGTGATATAAGAGAACGGAATGAGTTTGCGCGTAAGAATTACTTTTATGCAGATTTACCTAAGGGCTATCAAATCACCCAGGATACCACACCAATTTGCACCGGTGGTTTCATTCGTATTAAAACTGCAGAGGGCACTGATAAGAACATCAACCTAACCAGAATCCATATGGAAGAGGATTCAGGGAAAAGCATACATGATATTGACCCATTCAACACTCTAGTTGACCTGAATCGTGCGGGTATACCATTGCTCGAAATGGTCTCTGAACCGGAAATCAAAAATGGTGAAGAAGCGTACAGTTATCTCAGTGAGATCAGAAAACTAGTACGTTACTTAGACATCTCAGATGGCAACATGGAGGAAGGATCACTTCGTTGTGACCTGAATATATCAGTCCGAAAAAAGGGAGTTGAAAAGTTTGGTACTAAAGTAGAAGTAAAGAATATGAATTCCTTCCGTAACGTTCAGAAGGCAATTGATTATGAGGTCATTCGTCAGATAGATATGATAGAGGCTGGTGAGAGTGTTCAACAGCAGACACGTACTTACGACGCAGCAAAGAACAAAACTATTGGCTTAAGAACAAAAGAAGACGCACATGACTATCGCTACTTTCCTGAGCCAGACCTTGTGCCTGTTATAATTCCTGAGAGCTACGTAAATAATGTCCGAGAGCAAATGCCGCTGCTCCCCTACGAGCTATTTAAAAAATATACTCAAGAACTTGGACTAAGCGAATACGATGCCTTTGTCTTAACTGACAACAAGGAGTTTGCTTTATTTTTTGAGCAGATGATTGCGCATACTACCAATTATAAGGCAGCGACAAACATGATGATTGGTCCAATTAAAAGTTGGATGAACGAACAAAGTATGGATATTGCCCTTTTCCCGGTAACACCCACTCAGCTTGCAACCGTTATTGCTCTTGTAGATGAGGGTCAAATCTCTACGACAACGGCAAATCAAAAGCTTTTCCCTGCCCTTTTAATTGAGCCTGACGCTAACCCTAAATTACTATGCGAAGGAAATGGCTGGTTGCAACAAGGCGATGCAGATCAGTTGTCTCAATGGGTAGATCAAGCATTAGCCGCTTATCCAGATAAAATAACAGAATATCAAGAAGGAAAAAAGGGGTTGATTGGACTATTCATGGGTGAAGTCATGAAATACAGCCAGGGCAGTGCCGATCCTAAAAAAGCAAGTGCCTTATTAAGGAGTAAACTAGATGCGTAATCTAACCTTTCCATTTGGGCTTTTCACAGTTTTACTAATCCTGAATTCTTGTACGAAACAGGCGAAAACCCTTATTCACTTTGACTCTATTGAGCGGGGTAGTTATACGGTACAAATGCGTCAATCTGACGGAACATTTAACACTGTAGACACGCTCGAGATAGCTGGTAACGATATTTTTGAAATTGCTTTCGATACAATGAGAATGATAAGCTTCATTCCAATTGAAGGTGAGCTGCCTGTTGTTCACGCCATAGTAGGACCACAAACAAAAGACCTTTACATTAACCGTGAAGGTTACATCAGTGGCAACAAGGAAAATAATTGGCTTGCCTCTCAACGTAAAATGCAGCTTGACCTTCTAAGGTTTGTAGACAGTTTAGACGTTATTAAAGAAACCTACATCGATAGTAGTACATTCCATGGTTTAAACGAGTTAGATAGTGCCTTCTTTACTTATGCGGATGCCTATCGTGGTCGTATTATTGACAGTATTATAAAAGCACCAGCGCTATTATCGAATCTAATGGCCATTTATCATAGAATTGGTAACAAGCCTGTGATCGACTATATGGTGGATAGAGATGCGTTGAGCAACATGGCAGACGTACTAGATTCTTCCTACCTAGGAAGTGCAGACGTAGCTGCCTTCAGACTTTGGATAACTGAATTTGAGGAAACCTATCAATTCACATTACGTGTCGAAAAGGCGGCTGATAAGTTCATTCCTGGCCATCCTTTCCCTGAGCTGACTTTAGAGACGCCCCAAGGAACATTGACTAATATTCCAAAGATGAGTCTTGACAATCATGTGATTGCCATCTGGGCCTCATGGTGCACACCTTGTAGAACGGAGCTGAAAGGATATGTTAAATCAAATAATATCAACGATTGGGTCTTTCTTTCCATAGACGGCCTTCCACAACAGCGTAGTCCTTTAGGGGAGTGGTACGAAGCAATTGTTACGGATGGATTAGAAGGAAGAACACATTTAAGTGATTTAGGAGGATCTAGAAGTACCATCATCGAATCTTTAGGTATACGTGAGCTCCCAGTTTATTTCAAAGTAACGAACGGTATAATTACGCAAAGAGCAACATCCATTAAAGCATTAAAACTGTGATCGATTCAGAGTACAAGACTCTATTTAGATGTTTCTGCTCTGTCTATAACTAACCTAATGTGCGCCAAGTGATGTTGTCCATGCCATGCATACATCTGCACGCTTTCTTTCATAGTATATTCACGCTTTTCCTCCATATGGAAATAGCTTTTCTCCCACCCTGCAGGTGTTATTCCATTTAAAAAACTCACCCATCTTTCATGGAGACTTGCCAGTAGTATCACACTAAGGAAAGGGTCTGTAGTATAATCAGGTAACAAGGCATAGGTATCTTGTGAATAACCGGGGACCTCAGGAGTAGTGATCGCTGTAACTGCCAATCTCTGTCTGTTAAATCCATTCATATGGGAATCTGCCATATGGTGTACCAATTGTCTAGGAGTCCATCCTCCATCTCTATATGGCTCATCCCATTGCTCCGCCGACATCCCTTTAGCAAAAGCCATGAGTTGGTTTGGCATTCGACCTAAAACGGCAATACTACTTTCTATTCGCTCTTCACCTGCATCCGAGTCGATAGATGACTTGCCAATAGGGTATTTCAAAAATTCAATATTCATGGTTATAATGTACTACGTCAGTTACAAAATCAGATGACAATAAACAAGAAAGGCTCCGCTATAGCGGAGCCTTTCTTGTTTATTGTGTTGAATTAATGAGCGATCATTAATCTTGAATATGAATCTGATTTACCTTGAATTCCTATGATGTATAGACCATTGCTAAGACCTGTGACATTCAATTTAAATTCTTGACGACCAGAAGCGTCGGCGTAAATGGAAGTTGTTTGAATTGTACGACCGTTCAGATCTACAACTTCAGCGGTATAACTCCCTTGAGCCAAGTCTAATTCCATGGTAGTAAAATCTACAGCTGGATTAGGGAAAAGTTTCATTCCCTGAACAGCACCATCTAATCCACTATGCTCTTGCACACTAATTGGACGTGAGGTCATTAGACTAGTCGTTTGGAAGGTACCACGGCCAAAGGTGCCCGCAAATATATCTCCTTCTTTTACATCCATATCGTTTGTGCTACTCTTGTTCGTTCTGTATTGTTTTAGAGTAAATACAGGCACTCTCGCTAGACCTGAATTATCGGTACTCCAAGAAGGACTTGTTACATTCATATTATCAGTCGAGAAAATTCCGAATTCAGTTCCTATGATCACGTTCGCGCTTTCACCCTTATCAAACGTAGAAGAGTAAACCGGGAAGTTACCTAGATTACCATCTTTAGAAATAAAGTTTGCAGAAGATGAAGTTGCATTAGAGCTGTAGTAAACAAAATTCTGGTTCCCATAATTACCTAAAGTAAATAACACACGGTCATTATCATTAGGATCAACAGAGATACTGGTCACCCTACGGCCTGCAACAGTTTGAATCAAGTCCACTTGAACATCAACTTGACCACTATCAAGATCAGCAGAAGCGTACGAGCGTGCATTTGAAAGTCCGGCAATACGGTAAATTCTACCACTCTCCGTCCCTATCCATGCATAGTTTCCATCAGCACTCACCTCGACAGCTTGTGCTGTACCATTAATATTTGCTAGTTTATACCAAACCGGAGTTGTACTAAAATCTAAGGCCCCACGAGTCATCCAAACTGAGCCACTAAAACCTACAATGAACATACTGCTTACAGGATCCTGTACGATGACACTGTCGCCCATGTTTAATCCATTGGAGAGCGTATACTTGAAAGGAAGGCCATTTGTATTAGAACCTAAAACCAATTCTGAACCATTCGCATAACTCACATCGACCTTAGCTATAATTTCTACTGCCGGTGAATTATTAAATACCACCGTAAAGTCACCCGTTGCAGCATCAAAAGACCCTACACCATCTCCACTGAGATTTCCATTAGCATCAGAAGTGATCAATAACGTTCCACTGGATACTCTAAACGAGGAGGCATTCATTAAGGCACTCTCTTGAATAGGCTTGATGTTTGAGGTAAAGGTATCTTGACCGGCATTCGCAAAACCTAAGGATCGTATGGCTTCAATTACTTTGAACTGTACTGAATCTGAGCTCAATACATCGTTGCTATTTTCATGCAAGTAGAAAGGGGTCATCCATGAACCAATTCCATCCGCAGAACGCGTGTCCCAAAATGAACTAAATGATTGACCCTTATTCTCGCTTCTTCCTATTCTTCCTTGTTGATATTCCGTGAAATAAATTTTAGGCACTAGCCAAGAAATGGTAGAGTAACCACCATCACCTGAAAAACCATCTACAGCGCCTAAACTACGTCCAGTATTGGGTGTGTTACCCGAGCCGTCCATAACGAAACTTCCATTATCCTGGGTCCCTCCTATTACATGACGATCCGCAGAGATACCAATGTTATAGAATTGCGTTGTTACATAGTTTTTATTGAGCGTTTGCCATGTATTTCCAGCATTATTAGAGAAATAAATACCACCGTCATTTACGATATAGACTTTCATACTGTCCGTTGGATGCCAAACTACATCATGATTATCAGAATGTATATTAAAGGGGCCAAATCCATTTACCTGATTCCAACCTTGTCCTTGTTCCCATTCCCAAACGGTAATACCGCCGACAATGATTCTGTTTTTATTTGCGGCGTCAACTCCAATTGCTAAATCATACTTCCCTTGACATTGAGAAGAACAAAAAGGATCAAAATAAGTTGATTTTTGGCCTATTTTAGACCAAGTATCGCCACCATCCGTAGTGCGATAAACTCCACCTAACGCACTAGATGATGTAATAAATACGGCATAAACATAATCTGCATCATTTCTAGCAGATGCAAACATCACTCGTCCACCACTGCGCGGCAGACTTGTTGAATTCGCGCTAGCTTTACTGATCTCCACCCAAGAGTCAAATCCATCTGTAGATTTGATTATTCTACCCCCTAGCGTTGCCCAAATATTACCACCTGCGTCTATATTAACATCCCAACAAGTTCCATTAGAACCTATACCTGTGATAGGATTATCCCATGTAGTTCCTGCATTCTTTGATCGACGAACACCCGCACTCGTAGCCATATAAAGCACATCATTATCAGATGGATCTGTAACGATCACACCGATTGATGTGAAACCTGCTGTAGCCGACAATTGACTAAATTCAGTCTCATTAGCACCTTTCTTAAAAACACCAGCACCAGGGAACCCAGATGATGTAGACGCACCATAACCAGTCGTCCAAGTATTGTAAAGCCCCTCACCTGTACTATAGTATACATCTCCGTTAACAGAGTATGCCACGGACATTACGGCAAGATTTTCTTGCTCAGGATTAACCTCGGTCCAACTCAGACCTGAAGTGTTGCTAAAGTATAATCCTCCACTGACAGAACCAGCATACATTTCTGAAGGAGTAGTAGGGTTTATGGCTAAACCTCTTGTTCTACCACCTCTATTATCTGGTCCACGTTCAGCCCAAGAAAGGCCTAAGGAACTTTCAGGTGCATACTTCAAGCTCTCAATGGCGCTTAATATATCTTCCTGACTGACATCACCAGTAACTTGATTGGCACGTAATTCATGTAAATAAGCAGCGGCACCAGCGGCACCTTGCTCGTTTTGAATTCTTGGCTGATAAACTGACTCTACTGATGGAGTCAGTAATAATACGGCAGCAGTAAAAAGAGTGCCTAAAATGGCGAATTGTATTCCTTTTTTCATGTGTAGTTAAGTAACTCTGTTTCTTATTTTATAAAAATAAGGCCTAAACCCCATTATACCAAGTGCTTTTCTGCATGATACGAACTGCGAACTAACGGTCCACTTTCCACATAAATAAAGCCCATTTTTAATCCAATTTCTTTTAATCTATCAAACACTTCAGGCGTAATAAACTCAACAACAGGAAGATGCTTAGATGTAGGCTGTAGATATTGTCCTATGGTTAGTACATCAACATCTGCTTTACGCAGGTCCTTCATTGCGTCTAAGACCTCTTCTTCCGTTTCACCCAAGCCCAGCATGATGCCACTTTTTGTTCTCCGAATGCCTTTTTCTTTCAAATACTTAAGCACCGATAATGATCGGTCAAATTGAGCCTGAATTCTTACTTTTCTTGTGAGTCGACGAACAGTTTCAATATTGTGACTCACTATTTCTGGGTTCGCTTCTATAATTCTGTCCACATTATGTAACTCACCCTTAAAGTCAGGTATCAAAGTCTCCATGGTCGTATTTGGCGATAATCTTCTGATAGCATGGACCGTTTCCTTCCATATAATTGATCCACCATCTGCCAAATCATCTCTGTCCACAGAGGTGAGCACTGCGTGTTTGATTTTCATGAGCTTAACACTCCGGGCAACCTTTTCTGGTTCTTCCCAATCTACAGATAGAGGGCGACCAGTAGCTACATTACAGAAACCACAAGAGCGCGTACATATATTTCCTAAAATCATGAATGTCGCGGTACCGGCACCCCAGCACTCGCCCATGTTTGGACAGTGACCAGATTCACAAATAGTATGAAGCTTGTATTTATCTACTAAACCACGGACATTTTTATAATTCTCCCCTGTTGGCAACTTCACGCGCAACCATTTCGGTTTTTTTACGCGCTGCGTTGCTCCTTGTTTAATTTTTACGTCGGGTTGATCTACCATATTTCTAAAACCTTAAAAACAGTTTCTTGTTCACGCTTGAGCCAAGCTTTTGCGCCAAATGTCAATTGTATCCTCGTTCACGTCTTGATGAGAAGCGTGTGCGTGAACACGTCCTTCTTTAATCGCTAACAACTGTGGACTTTGGTGTTGCACGTTTAAATCCTCCGCCAAGGCTAAGGAAAGAGCTCTTTGGTTTATAACATCTATATACACCCATTGTTCCCCTTCTTCCGCATCCACTGTTAAGAGTCGTTTCATAGCGAATAAACTAACACTGCACCTGGTGCTATGTTTGTAAATGAAAGTAGTCCCTTTATAACCAAGAATACCCGCGAATTCCTCAAAGGATTGCGGGTATACAAAAGGAAGTCCAACTCTGGACTCCTGGTTCTTATCCCTGTTGCGCAGGAAGCTCAACATGAGAATAAGATGGACATTTTTCAGCCGTGCCACAAGAAGTGAGTGCTAAGGTTGCAACGATCACAACCGCAATGGATATTACCTTTTTCATAGTTTAAAACTTGCGTTTTACTTAAATTGCGAATTGTAAAAATAACGTTCGTAGACCAAACTTCTTACTCAATGAGCACATTCCTTTCCACAATAGTGCCTAAATCTTGGAATGAGTTTTTCAAAGGAGAGCAAAACAAGTCGTATCTAAGAGATCTGGAGGACTTTTTAACGACCGAATACGCCAACAAAAACATCTATCCCAAGGTGGATTCAATCTTAAGTGCCTATGCACATTGTAGGCCAACAAATGTGAAATGTATTCTAGTAGGCCAAGATCCTTATCACGGGGCTGGACAGGCCAACGGACTTTCCTTTAGCGTATCTCCGCAAAGTAAAATACCGCCTTCATTAAAGAATATATTCAAGGAATATTGTGATGATTTAAGCGAACATGATCCAATGAACGGTGACCTGAGTAATTGGGCTAAAAATGGTGTGCTTTTACTCAATACGGTACTAACGGTCGAAGAGTCAAGGCCTGGTTCACATGCGAAAAAGGGCTGGGAGGAATTCACCTTAAATTCAATAAAATTTGTTCTAGAACATCAGCCAGATGCAGGATTTATTTGTTTTGGCATGCCTGCACTAAGGTTAGCTGAAAAAGTGATCATGGAACTTGACATCAAACATCCAATTCTCATAAATACCCCCCACCCCTCGCCCCTGAGTGTATACAGAGGGTTTTACGGGTCGAAACCTTTCTCAAGATTTAACGCAGAACGTAAAAAAAGAGGCCTAGAAGTCGTACATTGGGCACTGCCCACTTACGAACAAAAAACCTTGTTTTAAACTGATAAACAACAACTTACATGAGTGATCCATGGATCTATTTTTTGGTTTTAAACATCGCGCTAGTCGCTTTTTTTCTGCTTCGTCAAAACAGGACATCAAAAAGTAAACCGACAGGCTTTAACGTTAATGAACTGCCCGGTTGGATCCAAAGTCAATTGGAGGACTCGAAAATAAAACTGGAGAAAACCGAAGATGCACTTCGTAAATCTGAAGAAGAGCTCAAGAACGTTCAAATACAGAGTGCTAAAAACCATAGCTCACTAAGCGCTGAATTATCAGCTACCCAAGAAAAATTACTTCATCAAAAAAATACTTTTGAGGCTCAAAAGAAAGAAGCTGCTGAAGCAAAAGAGCAAATGACTAATGAGTTTAAGGTTCTAGCCAGTCAAGTACTTGAAGAGAAATCAACCCAGTTTAAAGCGACCAATTCAGAAGCTTTAGAAAAACTTTTAGCTCCTTTTAAACAAAAGCTATCCGACTTTGAGAGTACTGTGAAGGAAAGTCATAAAGAGGAGCTCAAAAATACAAGTGCCTTGATGGCTAATATTCAAACGCTTCAAAATATGAATTCTCAACTATCTGCAGAAGCGAGTGGATTGGCTAAGGCTTTGCGAGGAGACACCAAGAAACAGGGCAACTGGGGGGAATTTGTCCTAGAGCGTGCACTAGAAATGAGTGGCCTAGGAAAAGATAAAGAGTACTTCGTTCAAAACAGTGAAACTACGTCAGATGGTAGAAGGCTTCAGCCTGATGTGATTATTCAATTGCCCGAAAACAAAAAAATCATCATTGATTCTAAGGTAAGCCTTGTGTCATGGGACAATCATGTCAATGCCGAGAATGATGAATTTGCTCAATCCAGCATGAAGGCACTGGTGGTTAGTATTCAAAACCATATTAAGGGGCTGGGTGAAAAAGATTACCCACAACTTTATGGAGGTGATACTCCCGAGTTTGTTTTATTATTTATTCCAATCGAAGCTGCTTTTATGGAGGCCACAAAGTTTGATGGTGGTTTATATGAGTATGCCTTTTCGCGAAAAATAATCTTGGTTTCCACTTCTACGTTGCTGGCGACACTAAAGACGATCGCTATGGCTTGGCGCCAAGAGAAACAGACCAAAAATGTGATCGAAATTGCAGAGGCTGGAGGAAAACTTTACGATAAATTTGTTGGACTTAGTGAAGACCTCACACGATTAGGCCAGCAATTCAAAACAGCACAAAATACTTACCAAGACACCATGAATAAAATGGTAGAAGGTAGAGGCAACCTGATTTCACAAGTTGAAAGACTAAAAAAGTTGGGAAGTAAGACTAAAAAAGAATTAGACAATAGATTAGTAGATCGTGCAGATCTAGGTGAATATTCAGATAAAAAAATTGAGGATAAATCCTCAGAACAGTAAACATGGCAAACGATCAACTTATCTACGGACTACGTCCTATTCTTCAGGCAGTTCAAGACAACCAGACCATTGAAAAAGTATTCCTTCAAAAGGGACTTAGTGGATCTTTATACGCTCAACTTGAAGGTACACTAAGAGATGCAGGCATTGAGCCTAAATATGTTCCGATAGAAAAACTCGACAGAGTTACCAGAGGGAATCATCAAGGTGCTGTTGCCTACCTGAGCCCTATTGATTTTTTCGACTTAGAGGAAATCGTAGTTGCTGCACAGGAACAAGGAAGGATACCCTTAATTTTAGCACTTGACCGAATTACCGATGTGAGAAATTTTGGAGCTATCGCGCGGACAGCTGACTGCTGCGGGGTTGATGCTATTGTGATTCCGAAGAACGACAGCGCACCAGTAAGTGCTGATGCGATTAGAACCTCAACGGGTGCGCTACTTGAAGTGCCAGTGTGTAAAGTCGCCCATATGAAGGATGCCTTATTTTTAGCACAAAGCTTAGGGTTAAAAGTAATAGCTGCTACTGAGAAATCAGAGACGGACATGTATGCAGCTCCATTTATGGAGGGATGTATGTTAATCATGGGAAATGAAGAAACTGGTGTTCACAAGAGTTTAATTCAGCTTTCTGACGCCCAAGCCTTAATTCCAATGTCCGGGCAAATCAATTCTTTAAACGTAAGTGTAGCTACAGGTGTGCTGCTTTATGAGGCGGTACGTCAAAGAAAAGCCTAGGGAATGATGAGACAAGTCTTACTTGCTGTACTAATACTGGCTAACCTTGCTGTTAGTGGACAGTTCAATTGTCAAAACAACAAGTTTGCACCTGTTTACCAATCGACCACACCTATTGACTATAACTCAAGGTCAGATACCGCCGATCTTCAATCTTTAAAGCTTGATATAGATACAAGAGGGTTCGGCAACGCTCAGCTCATCGGAAAAGCGGAATATCAAATAGGTGTTACTATAAATTTCACTCAACTGCGCTTCGACCTCCTTGGATTTACAGTGGATAGTGTGGTTTCCATGTATGGGCCATTATTGTTCAACCAGTCCGGTGAGCATCTCATCGTTTCAGATACTGCGCTAGCTGGAGATTCATTGAATTGGACCATTTACTATCATGGGAACACAACAGAAGACGCCAGTGGATGGGGCGGCATGCATCATGACGGCGCCTACGACTATAACTTAGGTGTTGGTTTCGCTGCGAATCCGCATGTTTACGGACGAAGTGTTTTTCCCTGCTTTGACAATTTTATTGAAAAATGCGTTCTTGAAGAAATGAATATTATCACCTCAAGTAGTAAGGTTGGTGTGAGTAACGGAATACTAAGTAACGTAGATACACTCATTACAGGAGATTTAGTATGGCATTGGAAAGGCCAGGCGCCACTACCCTCGTACCTCGTAAGTGTAGCAGTTTCTGACTACCACAGACAGAGTTGGACGCATGGAGGTATACCTTTTGAAATTTATGGCAGAGCTCAAGACACCGCTAATATGAGTGCAGGGTTTATTCATCTGAATGACATCTTCGATGCTTTTGTTAATGAGTTTGGTCCGTACCCATTCGAAAAGGTGGGTTATGCACTTACCATCACCGGTGCTATGGAGCATGCCGGAATGATTCACTTACCGCGAACATTGGCAAATATTAACCTCAACGGAGAAGATATCATCGCACATGAGCTCGCCCATATGTGGTTTGGTAATGCAATCACCACCTCAACGGCACAAGACATGTGGATTAACGAAGGGTTCGCTGAGTTTGGGTCACACTTTTATGAGGAAAAGATCTATGGTCGATCGAAATATGTCAACACCGTACAAAAAAATCAAGGCGTCGTATTAAAGCAGGCTGCTTTAAGTGATGGAGGTCATCTTGCGTTAAGTGGCGTCAATCAGGATCAAACTTACGGTATGCACACCTATCAAAAAGGCGCTATGGTAGCACACAACTTAAGAGAATATCTTGGAGATTCGCTATTTTCTCATGGAATGAGACAGCTTATTGCGTTACGGACGTATGGCAACTATGATGTGGATAGTTTCAAGCAAACGTTAGAGACTGCAACCGGAATAAACTTAACTGAGTTTTGGTTGGATTGGATTTACACGCCAGGATACCACAGCATCATTCCGCATAAAAAAAATTCATTTACATCTGGACAACAGCCTATTAGATTACATCGAATTCAAAGCAATGTACCCAACGGGGCATCTGCACAAGGGAAATCGACTCCAATATGGCTTTATAAACACAGCTATAATTCAGGCCACCAGGGTAAAGTTTTTTTAGGGTATTCTGGTGATTTCCCTGCTAATTACCAAGGAACACAAGATCTTCAAAGCGGTGCTGATTGGTTGAGTGTGAATGACAGTGCAGAGTCCTTAGGAGCCTCAGTCTATGATTCATTTGAATGGTCGGAATTAACAGGTACTAAAACCTTAGTGAACACGGGGGTAAAAATCACTCCAACGGGAAATCCAAATAACCTCAATGGAAGGTTCTATGTATGGCACCATCGCACTGAAGGTATGTACAGCGCCTCCGGTGAAATTGGATCTAATCATGTATACTTTATTGGGTACGAAGGAAGTCATAACCCTCCATTGGGAACATCCACGACCCTACCTTTTGAAGTAACGATCAAATACAATAAAAACCAAAATCAAGGGGGACTTGACTACGATCTAGCAAATATTTCTGGAGACTCACTAACCCTATGTTATTTCAAAACCGGCGAGCTCCCTAGTGCAGGCATTGCCTTAGGTAATGTAACAAATCAAACCGTAGGAAACTTTGGAGTCGGTAATTTGACTTTTACCCCACAGTTGCTTAGTGGGTTTTATCGAATTGGTAAAGCCAAATACGGTTTGGGTATAGAGGGCGCATCAGAGAGTCAAATAAGAATATATCCCAACCCAAGTCAAGACCTCATAAGAATAGATGGTTTTCAACCAGAATTGAATGTCGCAAGCGTACAAATATTTGAAACCAATGGGGTGCTTGCACTGTCAAGAGTTCTAACTGTAAATCAAGGTTCCGTAGAATTATCTATTAAAACCGTTCCCAACGGAGTGTATACAATACGCATTAATGACCTCTCTAGGTCAATGAGCATTTTACGCTAACAGAAATACCTGATAATATGGATTTAAAACAGTATCAGAAACTTATGCATGATGTGAATAACCACCTCACTGCCGCCGCACTACAAGTTGAAGTCATCTCATTATTACCTGCAGAACAACATGCCGAAAGATTCCATGTAATTAACCGTGAGATAAGGCAAGCAGGGAAGATGCTCTTAGACTTTAAACCCCTGAACGACTAAATCACAGACTTAGTAATACTGGGCAATGGTCACTGCCTAATACATCATTTAAAATCTCACTATTCTTGACCTTCACCATAAGTGACTCGCTCACTAAGAAATAATCAAGTCTCCAACCTACATTCCGTTCCCTGGAACCTCCTCTGTAACTCCACCAACTGTACTTTACGGTAGTGGGATATAAATGACGGTAAGTATCTACTAAACCGCTATTTAGCATTGTTGTTAGGCCATCTATTTCAAGCTGAGTATAGCCCGGAGTTTTATTATAATTTGGCTTTGGGTTTTTAAGATCAATTGGCTGATGAGCAACATTTAAGTCTCCACATACAACTACAGGTTTTGAGCGTTCTAGATTTTTTATAAATGCTAAAAAGGCCACATCCCAACCCTTAGTTCTGTAATCAAGACGCTTTAAACCACTGCTCGCATTAGGAACATATGCGGTAACCACAAAGTAATCTTGAAATTCAGCAGTAATTACCCTGCCCTCATTATCGTGTTCTCCGATACCCAGCCCCATTTTAACGGACAGTGGGAGTTCCTTAGACAGAATAGCTGTGCCACTATATCCCTTCTTCTCCGCACTGTATGCATACAGGTGATAACCCGTTAGCCCAGATAGTGCCTCTGCAACTTGCTCAGGCGTAGCTTTTGTCTCTTGAAGACAAACTACATCACAGTCTAAGGTGTTGAGATCTTGGAGGAGTGTTTTTCCTGCACAAGCACGAACCCCATTAACATTGAAAGAGAGTATTTTCATTACATGTTTCTTCTATATTGACCACCTACTGAGAATAAGGCATCGGTAATTTGTCCAAGGGAACAATACTTCGAAGCCTCCATCATTATTTCAAAAATGTTGTCGTTTTTAACTGCCGCCTCTTTCAGGGCGATTAACATACCTTCTGAGCGTTCAGACTTACTATTGTGCAATGCATCGAGCATCGTTATTTGATACTCTTTTTCTACAACCGTAGCACGTATGACCTCATCTGGAGTAATCGTTGGTGAACCATTTTTATTTAAAAATGTATTTACACCGATAATTGGAAATTCTCCAGTATGCTTCAGTGTTTCATAATACAAACTTTCCTCTTGTATTTTCCCTCTTTGGTACATGGTTTCCATAGCCCCCAGTACACCGCCTCTTTCTGTAATCCGATCGAATTCTAGTAAGACGGCTTCTTCAACTAATTCTGTTAACTCCTCGATAATAAAAGACCCTTGAATTGGGTTTTCATTTTTGGTCAATCCTAATTCCTTATTGATGATCAACTGAATAGCCATTGCACGTCGCACACTTTCCTCTGTAGGCGTCGTGATTGCCTCATCGTAAGCATTAGTATGAAGTGAATTACAATTGTCATAAATAGCATACAAAGCTTGTAACGAGGTACGAATGTCATTAAAATCAATCTCCTGGGCGTGTAAGCTTCGGCCTGAAGTTTGAATATGGTATTTCAACATTTGCGAACGCGCATCTGCACCATATTTATTCTTCATCGCATGTGCCCATATTCTTCGAGCCACGCGACCAATAACCGCATATTCAGGGTCTATTCCATTACTAAAGAAAAAGCTCAGGTTAGGTGCGAATTTATTGATATCCATACCTCTACTTAGATAATACTCCACATAAGTAAAGCCATTAGCTAAGGTAAATGCCAATTGCGTAATAGGGTTTGCTCCCGCCTCGGCAATATGGTAACCAGAGATCGAGACACTATAAAAATTACGAACCTGCAGGTCTATAAAATACGACTGAACATCGCCCATCAACCTAAGTGCAAATTCAGTAGAGAAAATACACGTGTTCTGTGCTTGATCTTCTTTCAAAATATCAGCCTGAACAGTTCCACGAACTGATTTCAACGTTCGAGTTTTTATCTCTTCATACGCCTGGTGATCTAATACTTGATCTCCAGTAAGACCTAAAAGCATCAGGCCTAATCCATCATTACCTTCTGGTAATTTATCCTGATAATTAGGACGTTCCAGCCCCTTGTCATCAAACGATGATTTCAGGATTGATTCTACCTTATGCTCTAATTTATGCTCCTTAATATATAGTTCACATTCCTGATCAATTGCCGCATTCATAAAATAGGCGAGCAGCATAGGTGCAGGACCGTTAATGGTCATCGATACAGACGTTAATGGAGAGGTTAGTCTAAAACCTGAATACAGTTTTTTAGCATCGTCTAAACAACAAATACTTACCCCAGCATTACCGATTTTCCCATAAATATCAGGTCTTCGATCAGGGTCGTTCCCGTATAACGTAACGGAGTCAAATGCCGTTGACAGACGTTTGGCTGGAAGCCCTAAAGAAACATAGTGAAAGCGCTTGTTCGTGCGCTCAGGACCACCCTCCCCTGCAAACATTCTAGACGGATCTTCCCCTTCTCGTTTAAACGGATAGATTCCGGCAGTGTAGGGAAATTCGCCAGGAACATTCTCGGTGAGTAACCATCGAAGAACTTCACCCCAACTTTTGTATTTCGGGAGTGCAACCTTTGGGATTTGACTATGTGACAAACTCTCTGAATGTGTCTCAATCTGGATCTCCTTACCGCGCACGTTAAAAGAATATACAGGATCTTTATACCGCTTTTTAGTAGCTTCCCATTGCTGTATTTTTTCCCAGTTGTGGGGATTGAAATCCATTTTAATTCGATCAAAAGACAACTGTAGCTGAGCTACCAATTCTTCATCTTCCAAAGTCTCCATGCTCCTGTGCAAAGCGTAGAGTTTATCAGCGACCTCTACCTGCTGGGCGATACGCTCCTTATCAATACGGTGACTTTCTGAAATCTCACTTAAATATCGTGTTCTATTCGGCGGGATGATAAACACTTTTTCGCTCATCTCTCCAGTAACCTCGAAACTACTGTCAAGATCTGCAGTAGTTTTTTCATTGAGTTTTTCAATAATGGCCTTGTATAGGCTGTTTGTACCTGGATCATTGAATTGACTCGCTATCGTACCGAACACAGGCATCAAATCCGTTTTGGTATCCCACAGATTATGGTTGCGCTGGTATTGCTTTTTCACGTCACGCAAGGCATCTAATGCACCGCGCTTATCGAACTTATTCAATGCGATTAGATCCGCAAAGTCAAGCATGTCAATTTTCTCAAGCTGCGTCGCAGCACCGTATTCTGGAGTCATTACATACAAGGACGCGTCACTGTGGTCTAAAATCTCTGTATCTGATTGTCCTATACCTGAAGTCTCAAGGATAATTAAATCAAACCCTGCAATCTTTAAAATATCTAATGCCTTTTGAACGTGCGCACTTAATGCTAAGTTACTTTGACGAGTCGCTAGTGAACGCATGAAGACATTGCCATGTTTGATCGAGTTCATTCTTATACGATCACCTAACAGCGCACCCCCAGTTTTGCGCTTAGAAGGGTCCACGGAGACAACAGCCAACCTCTTATCGGAAAAGTCCATCGTGAATCTACGAACCAACTCATCTACCATAGAGCTTTTACCGGATCCTCCAGTACCTGTAATCCCAAGAATAGGTGTTTTTATTTGATCAGCGAGTTGAGCGAGTTCTATAAGTGCTGCGCTGTGTTTTTCACCACAATTCTCAGCAGCAGAAATCCAACGTGCAATGGTTGGGTTCTGTGCAGTTTTTAATTCGTCTATAGAACCGGGTAACTCAGCCCCAACAAGATAATCACTCTGAGCTACGAGGTCATTAATCATACCCTGTAATCCCATTCTTCTTCCATCATCGGGATGGTATATCTTGGTTATACCGTAGGCATGCAATTCTTGGATCTCTTCTGGAAGGATAGTACCACCACCACCACCAAAAATACGGATATGTCCCGCCCCTTTTTCTTGTAAGAGATCATACATGTATTTAAAATACTCCAAATGACCACCTTGATAGCTGGTCATTGCTATGGCATTAGCATCTTCTTGAATAGCTGTATTCACAACCTCTTCAACTGATCGATCATGACCTAGATGAATCACCTCACAACCAGTGCTTTGAATGATTCTACGCATGATATTTATAGCAGCGTCATGTCCATCAAATAATGATGCCGCGGTTACAATCCGTACTTTATTTTTAGGCACGTATGGGCTTGGGTTTTCCATTTTTCTGTGATGTATTAGGTTCTTCAAAGATAGGATAGAATAGCTCAATGATTCCTTTTGCTACCTTTGAACCAAAGCGCAAATTATGCAGGCACTCAAGTCTCCTTTATTCTACCTTCCCATTATTGCCATTCTGGCTGTTAATTCTGCAACTATGGACCTAGGTCTTTGGCAAAGAATGACTGTGATTGCAATCGCAGGCCTTGGTATCATTGTCATGAACTTCAAGTCATTTGAGGGCAGTATAACGGGAATTGGAGCACTGTGTCTAGGACTTCTACTGTGGCCCTTAACTAAATTTTACAGTGTACCTGCCCAAAGCGAACTCATTGCACATGTCGCGAGAATTTCGTTGTTATTCGGACTCATCCTTTTAAGTCGTCAACTATTTAAAAGTCGAGAAAAAGAGGGTGTTCTGGCGCTTTCGCTAGGGAGTCAACTAGCACTTGGAATAGCCACCTTGAGCTTGTTTCCAGCGCTTCTAGATGCTTACAAACAAAATAATATATATCTAGCGACGGGGCCATTATTTACGCATAAGAATTATGCCGCTGCCAGCGTTCTCATGCTTCTCCCATTCAGTATGATGGCCAAGTCAAACGAACCATTCATGGTTTGGCTGCAAAGAATAGTCATTGCTTTAGGTCTACTAAGCATTCTGTTGCTACGAACCAGAGGTGTATGGTTTGCAGGTATAATGATGGGAGTTGTCGCTTTGATCTACTTCAACATGCGTGGACAAAAAATCGCGAGTAAGAAGAGCTTTATTGCAATCGGTATTTTTCTAGTTGGCGTTACTACAGCTATACTAGCTGGTGGAAGTGAAAAAATATTCAACAGTAGCACAATACAAACTCGGATGCACTACTGGAATGCAGCCAGCGAAATGTACTTAGATAATCCAATAACTGGAGTTGGTGCCGGCCAATGGAAAGTTTTTTATCCGGAAACTGGACTAAAAGGAACCAATGAAAGTGTCATGAACGGGACCACCACTATTCTTCGACCGCACAACGATGTGTTGTGGCTATTAAGTGAAACGGGCATCGGCGTAGGTTTTTTTATTGTATTAGTCGTGGCGGGCTTTGTCATTAGTATTCGAAAAGAAGGAAACATTTACATGGGGCTTACCTTAGTAGCCTTTACTGTATACGGGTTCGCTGAATTTCCCCTCGAAAGACCCTCCATGCTTTTGCCACTGGGTATCGCATTAGGATATGCGGCGTCAAGACAAAAACCATTTATAAAACTTCCGAAAATTTTAATGGTAGGATTGGCAGGTTTGGCCTTTCTATTTACCATTACGGTGGGTAGTGCTCGAATAGCCGGGGAAAAGAGTGCTAAACAAGCTCTAGACGGTTATATGTCGCGAAATACCAGACAAATGCAGGTTTTCAGTGAGAAGGCCGAAGGGACTTTTTTCGAGATGGATATTTACAACAATCCTATGGCGTATTTCCAGGGGCTGGCTGTTCTCACATCAGGTGGTCCAAAGCCTAGTAAAAAAGCACTTTTAAGTGGGACTAAAGCCTTTGAAAGAGCACTTGAAATTCATCCTAATCACATGCTCAGCTTGAATCAATTGGCACAAATAAAACGTATTCAAGGAGACATAGCGGGAGCTTCCATTTTATATTCTAAAGTGCTCGAGATGAGTCCAAGAAATACCAGTGCAGCGTTAAAGCTGATGGAAGTTGAACGAACGCGTGGGAACATTTACGCAGCGCTTGATGCCTTAAAAAAATTAGACCAAAAATATACTCCACAAAATCTACCAGGACTTGGACCTGAGGCAACCAAAACATTAGTTGCATTTGCTGAAGAATCGAATCCTCGACCTGCTTCAAGAAAATTACATTCTGAGTTGCAAAAAGTTCCGGTAGGACGCATGTGGCAGGTATGGACGACGAACCGTTAAACTCTAAGACTTGCTCATTCCTTTTCACACTTTCCGCTTTATCGATAAATAACCGCATATGGTAAGTGTGCTGTCTTATGTGATTTATAACGCGTTATTCAGGTAATTACAAGAGAACAAAAAAAACCTCCCACCGTGGATACAGCGAGAGGTGAATTCTAGAAATAATGAGGCCTTAGGATTCTTTCAATGCGATCAACCGATCGGTAATGATTTGTATTTTTCCTTCGGCATCTGTTTTCTTTTTGAGCTCAGAGGCAACCACTGCTTCAGGAGCACCTGCTACGAATCTCTCATTACTCAACTTTTTATCTACTGATTTCAAAAAACCTCTAGTGTAATCAAGCTCCTGCTCGAGTTTCACTATTTCCTCCTCAACATCTACAAACGCATCTGCAGGAATAGTGTAATTGACTCCTCCGGCAACAAAGCTAAAAGCAGATTTTTGAACTTCATTTACGGGGTTAATTGAACCCACATTAGCGAGTTTCATGATCAAAGCATCAAAGACGCTAGAATGAGCAGATCCATGAGCGATTTCTACGTGCAGTACTTCCTTAGGAGCAATTCCATTTTCATTACGAACCGTTCTAATCCCTGTCACTACTTCTGTAAAGAGGGTAAAGTCCTTAAGTATTTGTGAATCTGTAATCTCTTTAACGGGCCATGGCGCAAAATTAATAGTCTCGCCTTGCGCCCTTACCGCTAAACTTTGCCACAACTCTTCCGTAATAAAAGGCATGAACGGATGCATAATTTCGAGAAGTGTATTGAAGATGGTCTTGGTCTCGTCTAAAGCTGCGAGTGAAATTTTATCTCCATAGGCCGGCTTGAGCATCTCTAGATACCAAGAACAGAAGTCATCCCACACTAGTTTATAGGTGGTCATCAATGCTTCTGACAACCTGAACTTATCAAAACTATTGTTCAGTTGGACTAAGGATTCGGCAATACGGTTTTTCATCCAATTAATGGATAGCTCTTCAGATTTTGATAGGTCTTGTGCGCCTGCTTCCCACATTCCGACTAATCGATAAGCATTCCATACCTTATTAGCGAAAAACGAACCCTGGGTACACAGGTCTTCATCAAAGAGTAAATCATTTCCAGCAGGAGCAGTCATCAACATTCCAACGCGTACCCCATCTGCTCCATATTTATCTATGAGATCAAGTGGATCAGGACTGTTGCCTAAAGACTTAGACATCTTACGACGTTTTTTATCGCGTACCATTCCTGTGAAATACACATCTTTAAATGGACGCTTTCCTTTAAATTCATAACCCGCCATAACCATGCGTGCTACCCAAAAGAAAATAATATCCTGACCGGTAACCAGCGTATTTGTAGGATAGAAATACTCTTCTTCTTCTTGGTTACCAGAGAAGACACTGTAAGGCCATAACCAGGAACTGAACCAGGTATCCATAACATCCTCGTCCTGTAGAACTTCAGTGGTACCTAAGGCAGCTATGGCTTCTTCTTTTGTCCTACAAACAGTCACACCACCCTTGTCGTCATACCATGCCGGGATTCTATGTCCCCACCACAACTGACGTGAAACACACCAATCCTTGATGTTTTCCATCCAGTGTAGATATGTTTTCTCAGCATGTGGCGGATGAAGAGTAACGTCTTTTTTCTTTACACCATCAATGGCCGGCTGGGCTAAATCTGCCATTTTTAAAAACCACTGCATGGACAATCTTGGCTCAATAACCGCGTCCGTACGTTCACTACGACCAACCTTATTTCTTAAATCTTTTGTTTCTATCAGTAATCCTTCGTCTTCAAGGGCCTTGGCGACCCTTTTTCTTGCCTCAAACCTATCAAGACCACTAAATACACCACCATGCTCATTTAAAGAAGCATGCTGGTCAAAAATATCTATCACCTCAAGCCCATGTTTTTCGCCTAACATGTTGTCATTTTGATCATGGGCAGGTGTTACTTTTAATGCCCCAGTTCCAAATTCTATATCCACATAATCATCTGTAATGATGGGGACACTACGACCAACTAAGGGCACCAAGACACGTTTTCCGTGCAAATGTTTATACCGGTCATCATCCGGATTAACACAAACGGCCGAATCTCCGAATATAGTCTCCGGTCTTGTGGTCGCTACCTGTAATAACTCATCACTACCCTCTATTTGGTAGGACATATAGTACATTCTGCTGTTTTCTTCTTTGTGAATAACCTCTTCATCAGAAACCGCTGTCAAAGCAACTGGATCCCAATTTACCATGCGTAAACCACGGTAAATCATTCCCTTTTGATGAAGGTCAATAAAGACGTCAATGACCTGCTTTGATCGGTCTTCATCTAATGTGAAAGCAGTGCGATCCCAATCACAAGATGCACCAATCCGTCGCAACTGCTTCAGAATTTTACCTCCATATTCATCCGTCCAGTCCCAGGCGTGTTTCAGGAATTCATCTCTGGATAAATCAGACTTTTTTATACCCTGTTCCCTAAGTCTTCGTACTACTTTCGCCTCAGTGGCAATAGATGCGTGGTCTGTACCGGGTACCCAACAGGCGTTGAGACCTAACATACGAGCACGGCGAATTAGTACATCCTGAATGGTATTATTCAGCATATGTCCCATGTGAAGAACTCCAGTGACATTAGGTGGCGGAATTACAATGGTGTAAGGTTCTTTTTCGTTAACCTCAGCATGAAAATGCTTTGCATCTAACCAACGTTGATACCACTTTGATTCTATCTCGCCTGGAGTATATTTTCCTATTTCTCGCATGATTGTACTCTTATAATGTTTCACAAAAATACAAGCCCTAACGCATCCAAAGAACTCATTACCTAAGAGATTGTTATTTTCCTTTGAATAAGTCCAACTTCGGATTACATTTGATAATAGAAAAATTATAACAACGATGAAAAAAGTAGTCCTAACCCTAGTAGTAGCTTTATTTGGATTTGCAGCGCAAGCTCAAGAACAACCGACTGACGGCGCGCAAATTAATTTTGAGCAGAAAGTGATTAACTATGGTAAAATTGATAAAGGTGGCAATGGTTCGCGCGTTTTTAAATTTAAAAACGAAGGAACTGAGCCACTAGTCTTAAACTCCGTACGTGCGTCATGTGGATGTACGACTCCTAAATGGACCCGTGAGCCAATCGCTCCTGGGACTGCAGGAGAAATTACTGTGAAATATGACACCAATCGCCTAGGTAACTTTCATAAAACAGTAACCGTTCAGTCAAATGCGACGAATAAGACTGTTGTTTTGACCATAAAAGGCCAGGTAATGAATCCTGAGGTTCAGAAAAGTACACCCACGAAAGAAGGTGGTAGTGTCATTGCTAAATAACTGTTAAGAAAATTAAGCATCTCTAAGGAAAAGCCCCGTATTTTTATGGGGCTTTTTTATTTTAACCTATCAGCATATGCCAAAAATATCCTCCAAAGGCCAACGCATGCCTTCGAGCCCCATTCGGAAATTAATACCTTTCGCAGAGCAGGCAGAGAACAGTGGGAAAAGTGTCTATTATCTAAACATAGGCCAACCAGATATTGAAACTCCAATAAGCGCACAGCGTGCTATAAAGGAGGCTAATATCCCAATTCTAGCATACAGTCACAGCGCTGGATTCAAGTCATTAAGGGAAGGCTTAGTGCGTTATTATGCGGATAAAAAACTACCCATTTCTATTGACGAAGTCATTGTAACTACAGGAGGATCTGAAGCGTTGCTTTTCGCTTTCGGATCTGCCATGGATGCGGGTGACGAAATTATTATTCCAGAGCCTTTTTATGCCAACTATAATGGATTTGCTACGGCCAACAGCGTGAAGGTCGTACCGGTTGAAGCGCATATTGAAAATGGATTTGCCCTCCCACCAGTGGCGGCGTTCGAAGCAGCAATTACAAAAAAAACAAAAGGAATACTTATTTGTAATCCTGGAAATCCAACGGGATACCTATACAGCAGGCAGGAACTTGAGCAACTCAGAGACATCGTTATCAAGTATGATCTTTTTCTCATTGCTGATGAGGTTTATCGCGAATTTACCTATGATGGCCATCTACACCACAGTATTCTTAGTTTGGAAGGATTGGAGCAGCATGCTATTGTTGTCGACAGCTTCTCAAAACGATACAGTATGTGTGGAGCACGAATTGGCTGCTTGGTAAGTAAGAATAAAGATTTTATGGCGGCAGCCATGAAATTTGCACAAGCTCGACTCTCCCCGCCTACCTACGCGCAAATTGCTAGTGAAGCGGTATTAAATACACCTCAATCCTACTTTGACGAAATAAACGAAGAGTATGTCGCAAGACGGAATGTACTTGTAGATGGTTTAAATAGCATTGACGGCGTCTTTTGCCCCAAACCTAAAGGAGCATTTTATGCTGTGGCCTCATTCCCTGTGGAAAGTACAGAACATTTTTGTCAGTGGCTTCTGAGTGATTTTGATCACAACAGCAAAACTGTGATGATGGCTCCGGCAGCGGGTTTTTATGCAAAGGATGAATTAGGAACTACTCAAGCAAGATTGGCCTATGTACTAAATACCACGGCATTGAAAGACTGTGTAGAAATACTCCGCCAAGCCCTACTCGTCTACCCTCATACAACCAGATAAAAAACTAAACGCTAGTGATTGTCCAGATTAATCAAAGTCTAAAGCAGCTCAATACATTTGGTATAGACCAGAAAGCTGAGCGTCTAATTTGGGCGCAGAGTACTGATGAGGTACTTGATTACATCAAACATTATGGCGCACCTAACCTCGTTCTGGGTGGTGGTTCAAATATGCTGCTCACGAAGGACCTTGAAGGAGATGTGCTAAAAATAGATATCCGCGGGCGCCAGGTAGTCTTTGAGGACGAAGATGTAGTGCATGTAAAATTAGGTGCCGGAGAAAACTGGCATAAAGCGGTGTTATGGACGTTATCTCAGGGTTGGGCTGGTTTAGAAAATTTAAGCTTGATACCTGGAAATTGCGGTACTGCTCCTGTTCAAAATATTGGAGCTTATGGAGTAGAGTTGAAGGATGTCTTTGTGAGCTGCGAAGGCGTTAATTTGAAAGACAAAACTCATTTTAACCTCCCTTTAGACGAGGTTCAATTTGGGTATAGAGATAGTATATTCAAAGGAGCATGGAAGCAAAACGCAATCATTACCTGGGTTACATTGAAACTAACGAAACGCAACCATAACCTTAAAGTTGATTATGGGGCTATTCAAAATGAATTAGCCCATGTTGGTATTACAGAGCCCACCCCAAAACAAATAAGTAATGCCATTATCACAATCCGTGAAAGTAAACTTCCCGATCCCGCGAAACTAGGTAACAGCGGATCGTTCTTTAAGAATCCAATTGTCGACGTTGAACTTGCACAAAAGCTAGTGAGTAAGTACCCTGACCTACCTTGTTACGAAGCTGTAGACGGCAAGAAAATAAGCGCTGGATGGCTCATCGAAAAAGCTGGCTGGAAAGGATTTAGAGAGGGTGATGCTGGTGTACACAAAAAACAAGCACTCGTTCTTGTGAACTACGGCGAGGCCACTGGAACACAAATATTAGATCTTTCTAAAAAAATCATTGCTGATATTCATCGGCAGTTTGAGGTATTACTTGAGGCTGAAGTCAATTTATTATGACCTCCAATAAATCTGTTGCCTTTCATACACTGGGGTGCAAGTTAAATTTCGCTGAGACTTCTACCATAGCGAAGGACTTTATCACCAAGGGCTTTGCTCGTACTGAGTTTTCAGATCACGCCGATGTTTATGTCATCAATACCTGCTCTGTTACAGAAAATGCAGATCGCGAATGTCGCAATATTGTTGGACGAGCGCTTAAAGCCAACCCCGATGGGTTTATCATTATTGTGGGATGTTATGCCCAATTAAAACCAGAACAAATCATGCAAATGCCTGGTGTAGATCTCGTACTAGGAGCCTCAGAGAAGTTTAACATCACTGAGTTTATAGGTGCCTTAGAAAAAACCACTGGGCCAGCGGTGATGCATAGTTGCGAGATTTCAGAAGCTAAAAACTTTGTGAGTTCCTACAGTGCTGGTGATAGGACACGGGCCTTCTTAAAGGTTCAAGACGGTTGCGATTATAAATGTACGTACTGTACTATTCCATTGGCAAGAGGTATTTCTAGGTCAGACACATTAGATAACGTGGTTAAAAATGCCCAAGAAATTGCGGCAAAAGGAATCTCGGAAATAGTTCTTACGGGAGTGAATGTGGGAGATTATGGCAAGGGGGAATTTGGAAATAAGCGACATGAGCACACCTTCTTAGAGTTAGTCCAAGCATTGGATGCTCATGTTGATGTTGCACGCATGCGTATATCAAGTATTGAGCCCAATTTACTTAGAGATGAAATCATCTCTTTCACAGCAATTTCGACAAAATTCGTTCCTCATTTTCATATCCCGCTGCAGAGTGGTTCAGATGCTGTCTTGAAAAAAATGAAGAGAAGATACATGACCGATCTGTACATAAAAAGGGTACATGCCATAAAGTCGGCAGATGCGGATTCATGCATTGGAGTTGATGTAATCGTGGGTTTTCCAGGAGAAACTGAAGCATACTTTTTAGATACTTACAATCTACTTAATGATCTTCCAATTAGTTATTTACACGTATTCACCTATAGTGAACGTCCAAATACAAATGCGGCGAGTATGGATGGTGTCGTACCCATTACTGAACGGAAGCGTCGCAACAAAATGCTTCGGATTTTAAGCGAAAAAAAGAAGCGTTCGTTTTATGAAAGTCAAATCGGCAAAAACAAAACGATTCTCTTCGAAAATGATAATCGAGAAGGATATATGCTAGGTTACACTGACAACTATGTTCGTGTGAAAACCTTTTGGAACCCGCAGTGGGCGAATAAAACCATTTCTGCGAAGCTGAGTGAAATTGACCACAGTGGTTTAATGACATTAGAGTTACCAGACAGCGTAGAAAACGCAACGGACTTTTCAAATCTTTGAGCTGCACATAAGAATGTGATTTCTTAACTTATCATGTTCTGAACATCTAATCTACCGTCCGTTTAAACTACCTAAGAACAAATTAATATGATCAACTTAAAAGATATTACTTCGAAGGTTACTGCTATTTCCAAAGAAGCAGGGAACTATTTGCGGATTTCGCAGGCTACTTTTAATAAAGATCAAGTAACCTCTAAGAGTTTAAATGCATTAGTTAGTGACGTTGATCGAACTGCTGAAAAACTCTTGGTTACACGGCTTAGCGCACTATTGCCAGAAGCGGGCTTCCTTACCGAGGAAAAGACCACTGAACAAGATATTGACTCCGAGTATACGTGGGTTATTGACCCTTTAGATGGTACCACGAATTTCATCCATGGCCTTCCCATTTATAGCGTTTCTATCGCATTACTGAAAAATAAATGGCCGATTGTTGGTGTAGTCTACGAAGTTGGAATGGACGAATGCTTTTATGCCTTTGAAAATGGAGGTGCCTTCTTAAACGGCAGGCCTATAACCACTACCTCAACAGAAGCATTGGAGGACACACTATTAGCTACAGGCTTCCCTTACTATAACTTTTCGAAACTCGCTGGTTTTCAAAATACGCTTGCACACTTTTACCAGCATACCAGAGGTGTACGTCGTATTGGAACAGCAGCTGTTGATCTTGCCTACACCGCATGTGGAAGATTTGACGGTTATTTCGAGTATGGATTGAGCCCATGGGATGTCGCAGCGGGTGTAATTTTAGTACGTGAAGCGGGAGGATATGTTACCGATTTTGATGGGTTAAATGTCCCAATCGCCTCTAACAGTATTATTGCAGCGAACAAAAACATACACGGACGTGTTTTTAAAGTAGTTGAAAAACACATGGGTCATGCATAAGCCTCGGGTATGGGTACTTCCAGGAATGGGTGCCGATTCAAGAATATTTCGTTCGTTCAAATTTCCATGGTCCGCCACTTTTCTCGAATGGTTGGATCCAAAAGATGGTGAATCAATATCATCTTATTCAGATAGACTTTTAAACGAACATGATATTGCTACAAACGATCTGATTTTAGGCTACGATTTTGGTGGTATTATTGCTCAAGACTGGGCGAGCAGAAATAAAGTACAACGAGTCGTATTACTTAGCTCACTGCACCATAAGAGTGCTGTTAGACCATTCTTCCGTCTCTTGTCCTTAACCGGCCTCCTGCGATGGGCTCCGAAGGACAGGGTCATGAAGTTTATATTTTTTTTAGCTAGACTCAATAGCAAACCGAGTAGCCAGCTTGATTTGACATTAGAGATGATGGAACAATTCGATGACCGTTACTACCGTTGGGTTCTAAAACAAGTATTAAGCTGGAACCACCCTACTCCTCTTTGTCCTATCGACGTTATTCAAGGTGAATTTGATCCTGTATTCCCTAATTCCACGCATGGGGGAAATAGAACGTGGACACTCAAGGACGCTGCGCACCTCAGTTTTCACACCCACGGACAAGAAATATCTTACTTACTTAAAGAACACGTAGATCCTGCTCTTGTATAGTATATCCTGCTATTTTTGGCTATATGAAAATACTACCTACACCCTTACTTGACTTATTAGAAATAGAACCTCGTGTTTTTGGTGACGATAGGGGCTACTTTTTTGAGAGCTACAGTGCCGAATTATTTAAAGTCGCTGGTATTCAAGCAGATTTTGTTCAAGACAACGAAAGTTATTCAAGTGCCGGTGTAGTTCGTGGATTGCACTTTCAAGCACCTCCCAAGGCGCAAGGAAAGCTTGTCAGAGTACAGCGAGGAAGAGTTCTAGATGTCGCCGTGGACATTAGGAAAGGGTCTCCAACCTATGGACAGCACCATGCCGTTGAACTCAGTGGTGAAAACAAAAAAATGCTTTGGATACCACCTGGTTTCGCTCATGGGTTTGCTACACTTGAAGACGACACTGTTTTTCTTTACAAATGCACAGACACCTATAGTCCTGAGCACGAAGGAAGCATTCTTTGGTCAGATGAATCACTCCAGATAGATTGGAAAGTTATCTCACCAAGTTTGAGTGAAAAGGACCAAAAGGGACCTAACTTTGTGGAGTTTGATTCTCCTTTTACATATGCGCCTTAAATACATTACCTCCTTCTTGCTATTAGTTGGCTTAGTGACTTCAATAGTCATTTTCACCTCAGCAGAAACTGATCAGCCACATCCAACAGAAGTGAAGCCAAGCACCATAAAACCTTTCCCACTTCCTGAAACGCTCCAGATCGCGAGTGAATTGATGCCGTTGGACAAGCTGGATGTGCAAGAAAGTCTTGACCGTGAAATTCTTGTAAACACCTACTGGCAAAGCAATAATTTACTCATGCTTAAAAGAAGTGATAAATGGTTTCCCATCATTACACCCATATTGAAGCAACATGGAATTCCTGAAGACTTCAAATATCTCGCACTTATTGAAAGTGGACTACAAAATATAGTTAGCCCAGCAGGCGCAGCGGGGCCTTGGCAGATCATGAAAGGAACGGCGTTGGACCATGGGTTAGAGGTGAACAGTGAAATAGATGAGCGTTATCACATGGTTAAAGCGACCGTAGTAGCTTGTGAATATCTCAATAAAGCACATGATAAATTTAATAATTGGACACTGGCCGCGGCTTCCTATAATATGGGCATGGGTGGTACAGCTAAAATATTAGCAGAGCAACGCGTGAATTCGTACTACGAACTCAGGTTAAACAGTGAAACTGGTAGATATGTATATCGCATGGCGGCATTAAAACATATTCATGAACACTTGGATGATTATGGCTATATATACCATAAGAGCGAAGGATACTCATTACCTGTTTTTGACACCATTATCGTTAATTCGTCTGTTCCAAATTGGGTTGATTGGTCGATAGATCACAACACCACTTATAAAGCACTTCGATTGTATAACCCATGGCTTCGTGCTTCTAAATTAAGTAACAACTCAAACAATACGTACCAAATCTTGGTAGCCAAAGAGTAATGAATGAATTCATAGAAGTTTACGGTGCTAAAGCACACAACCTCAGAAACATCGACGTTAGCATTCCCCGGAATTCGTTAGTGGTCATCACAGGTCTGAGTGGCTCAGGAAAGAGCTCTCTTGCTTTCAATACTATTTATGCTGAAGGGCAAAGAAGGTATATGGAAACCTTTAGCGCCTACGCCCGCCAATTTATTGGTACTATGGAACGTCCAGAAGTGGATAAAATTGACGGACTTTCACCTGTTATTTCTATTGAGCAAAAGACAACCTCTCGAAACCCACGATCTACCGTAGGAACGGTTACTGAACTCAGTGATTTCCTGCGACTGCTTTTTGCTAGAGCTTCTAGAGCATACAGCTACGAAACAGGAGAAGCGATGGTAAGTTATACCGATTCTAAAATTATCTCCTTAATAAATGAACGCTTCACAGGGAAGCGAATTGCCGTGTTAGCTCCTGTAGTAAGATCGCGCAAAGGGCATTACCGTGAACTGTTTGAACAAATCATAAGAATGGGTTTTGTTCGCGCTAGAGTTGACGGCGAAATCGTCGAGATAAGCGGTGGATACAGATTGGACAGGTATAAAACGCATGACGTAGAAATTGTAATAGACCGTATTCGCGTTGCTGCTACGGCTGAAGCGCGTATCGCACAAAGTGTAGAAACAGCGATGAATCATGGTAAAGGAACCATCGCTATAATTGACTTAGACAGTGGCGAACTTGCCTACTTCTCCAGACAATTGATGTGTCCAACTACGGGTATTGCCTATCAAGAACCTGAACCCAATACGTTTTCTTTTAACAGTCCTAAGGGTGCCTGTCCTCATTGCGATGGTATAGGGACCACTAAAGAAGTCAATTTAGACAAGGTCATGCCTGACCTCAAAAAGACAATACGTAAAGGAGGCCTGGCTCCCGTTGGGGAGTACAAAAAAAACTGGATTTTCAACCAGTTAGAAATCATTGCAATGAAATATGGGTTTAACCTTGATACCGCGTTAGCCGATATCCCAGAGGAAGCTCTTGAGATCATACTGCACGGTACCAACGAGGTGATGACTATTGAGCACAAGACAATCGGTGTAACCAAAGAATACAAGGTCAATTTTGAAGGAGTCATACACTTTATAGCAAACCAGAGCAAGGATGCGAAGAGTCGTTCCATACAGCGATGGGCAGACGACTTTATGGAAAATGTTACCTGTGGAACATGTGGCGGCGCTCGATTGAGAAAAGAAAGTCTGCATTTTAAAATGGTGGGACAAAGTATTTCTGATGTGAGCACGATGAGCTTGATAGACTTCAATAATTGGATTGATAGCCTACCCAGTCATTTAAATGAAAAAGAGTGGACGATTGCCTCTGAGATTTCAAAAGAACTCAAGGCGCGTACCGCCTTTCTGCTGGATGTAGGCTTAGGGTATTTAAATGTTAACCGCAGTGCGCGAAGTTTAAGTGGTGGTGAAGCACAGCGTATTCGATTGGCAACGCAAATTGGATCACAGTTAGTTAATGTGCTGTACATTTTGGACGAACCTTCTATAGGTCTACACCAACGAGATAATGCACGACTCATTCATTCCTTAAAGCAACTCCGTGACATCGGAAATAGTGTGATCGTTGTGGAGCATGATAAGGAGATGATTGAAACAGCAGATCACATTTTAGACATCGGTCCAAAAGCGGGGATTCATGGTGGATATGTTGTTGCACAGGGTACTATTGACGATATCCTTAAGGCTGATACTATTACTGCGGACTACTTGAATGGAAAAAGAAACGTGCCTATCCCAGCCAAGAGACGTTCACCACGCGGGTACATTAATTTATACGGCGCGACGGGTAATAACTTGAACAATGTGGATGTACGTATTCCACTTGGCATACTTACCTGCATCACAGGGGTAAGCGGAAGTGGAAAATCCACACTCATTAATGGTACGCTCTACCCGATTTTAAATCATCTCATCTTCCGTGCAGTTGGCAAACCTCAACCGTACACTAAAATAGAAGGGACTGACCAGATCGATAAGATTATAGATATTGACCAAAGTCCAATTGGAAGAACTCCTAGATCAAACCCTGCTACTTATACAGGTGTATGGTCTGAAATTCGTCAGTTGTTTGCAGGCTTATCCGAGAGTAAAATTCGAGGGTATAAACCAGGACGATACTCTTTTAATGTTAAAGGTGGACGTTGTGAAACGTGTGAAGGTGGTGGTTTACGAGTCATTGAAATGAACTTCCTTCCGGACGTTTATGTGCATTGTGAAACCTGTCAAGGAAAGCGATTCAACAGAGAAACATTAGAGATCCGTTACAAAGGAAAAAGTATCAGCGACGTATTGAACATGAGTATTGAAGATGCTTTACCCTTTTTCGAATTGGTCCCGAAGATCAACGCAAAGCTACAGACCATGGCTAACGTTGGCCTAGGATATATTAGATTAGGTCAACCCTCTACCACGCTTAGTGGCGGTGAAGCCCAGCGGGTCAAACTGGCGACTGAGCTCAGTAAAAAGGATACTGGAAATACAATGTACATTCTGGACGAACCCACAACAGGATTACATTTCGAAGATGTCAGGGTCCTCATGGAGGTCATCCAACAGCTGGTTGAGCAAGGAAACACAGTCCTCATTATCGAACACAACATGGATGTTATTAAACAAGCAGATCACGTAATTGATCTTGGGCCTGAAGGTGGCACTGGAGGTGGTTATATAGTAGCGGAAGGGACCCCGGAAGAAATCACTAGTATTGAGGCAAGTATCACCGCACAATTCCTTAAATTAGAGTTATAACCTATAGCTATGAAAATACATTCGAGGAAAACCTGGTCGCAAATCAAATCTGAAGACAGTTGGGCACTATTTAAAATCATGTCCGAATTTGTTCATGGTTATGAATCCTTAAGCAGGATTGGGCCTTGTGTGAGTATTTTCGGATCAGCACGGACGGCCCATACTGAAGCAAAATATTTACAGGCTGCAGAGGATATAGCAAAAGGACTCACGAGCAAAGGATATGGCGTGATTACTGGCGGTGGACCTGGAATCATGGAAGCTGCAAATAAGGGAGCTCAAATGGGAGGCGGTCCTAGTGTCGGCTTGAATATTGATTTACCATTTGAACAGAGTTGTAATCCTTACATCGATGCTGACAAGACGCTAAACTTTGACTACTTCTTCGCCCGCAAGGTGATGTTTGTTAAATACAGTCAAGCTTTTGTAGTAATGCCAGGTGGGTTTGGAACTTTAGATGAAGTATTCGAGGCAATTACCTTGGTTCAGACTAAGAAAATCGAAAAGTTTCCCATCATATTGTTTGGTAAAGACTTCTGGGCTGGCTTAATGGATTGGATAGAAAACACATTGAAATCTACCGGTAAAATTGGGCCAAACGACACTGACCTAATTCATTTAGCGGATAACAGTGAAGATGTAATTACGATTATTGAAGACTTTTACGGCGAAAAAGGATATACCACCAACTTCTAAGGCAATAAGAATACCGGGAATTGGGTCCTTCCTTCTCGAGTAGACACCTTAAGTATATATGGACCAGTAGGATGAACGGAGTATAGGTCAACAGAACCTTCTACAATGTCGCCCATCTCAACTATTCGTCCTAATTGATCCAATAGTTGAAAGGAACCTAGATCGATACCATTTAAATTAAAATGACCCGAGGATGGATTAGGACTGATTTTTATCGCTCTTAAATCCCATTCATGTGCGCCAATATTATTGACATTAATCATTGGGATACGAAGTGTATCAAAATTGCCTTGATTCCATTGGTGCGTCATATCAACTGAGACATAACCCGTCAGGGCAACATTAACCGAATCTTGTATATTTAGTGGTGTTCCAACATTTACGAGTCCATCAATACTCGTACTGGAAATAGTGCTGGCCTGAGCGAAAGAAACAAGTGCATTACTTAAAGGAGCTCCTGTTAAGCTGTCATAAACGACCACATGAACCCTTGAAGCCTCTATATACTCTGGCTCAAGCACATAAAGTCCTTCTTCTATATCAGAGCATATGATTTTTTCCGAGGCAAAATAGGGGAATGCACCCCAATTTCCGTAAAAACCATTTCCAGAAAAAGAGGGAGATGTATCATAATACCCAACTTCTACCAGTAGTTCCGGATATTTAGCATCTACTATTTGGACGCCAGAGGTATAATATGATGTCACTACCCATTGTCCGTAAACATGTGCATTGTGTGGAATAACAGACACACCTATAGATGATTGTATTCTGTCTAATTCTGAGATATTGGATAAGTCACTGACGTCATATGCCGTCAAATAAGCTGCTCCCACCTCATCCGTAGTAAACAGCACCTTGTTATTGTCGCTAATCCACGTATTATGTGTAAAAGCATTAGGTGTACCTTTAGTAGCTAATAAGACCGTAGAGTCTTTCACAGTCACATCAACCACCGTAAATAAACCTGCATAGACTGCAGAACCCCATAGGGTGTCTCCTCTTACCATGCCATCATGGAGGTAGTAGTTATCGAAAATACCCACGTAGGTTGGATTCCAGGGATCGTCATTGAGATCAAATATCAACGCACCGCCGCCGCTTATGTTAGCTCCGAAAAGGTAACAGAAGCCATTTTCATCGATGTATAGGTTGTGTGCTGTCTTTAAAGTATCAAACCCACCTCCTGCAAGAGGAATAATTGGGTTCATAGTTTTGTAACGAGGGTTTACCTGGTTTACACTGTCCATGTCAATAATCAATATTCCATGATCTGGAATCGTGTTCCAGGCAAAAGTATTGTCATGAGTCACATAGGTGTAATGACTCCAAGTTTTTAAATCTCTCCAAATGCTATAAGGACCTTGAATGAATTGCTTCTTTTGAGGTGTTGCGGAAGAAATATCAACAATACTTACTCCTGCAGTTGTCCCCACCAATGCATATTCCTTGCCAGTCGTAGAATCCGTATATCCCCAAATATCGTTATTGTCGTTGGTATAGCTCGTTTGTCCTAATAGGCCAATGTTCATGTTTTGCCCATGTGTTAAAATGGATATAAAACATAATACGAGGAGGTGGATATATTTGATTTTCATTAAAAGTCTAAAGTTATTTGTGGTGCTTTTCCATCCGCGTCATACGCATCTTTATCCGAAACATCTTCGGAGGATTCGTCTACGTGGGATTCCAATAAAGTTTCGGCTTCCGGAGTTTCTAAGGGAGTCTCTTCAATATCTGACGTAATTTCTTCGATCAACTCTGGCTCAGGCAATGGGTCTAATCCAGAGATTTTATTTAGAGTATCTGTTGTTAATTGATTCCCCTTCGCTTTAATACCTTTGACCGAAATAAACTCGGTAAGCTCGACGGTCTCCGATTCTTTGAGTTCACCACCTTGCTTCCTAAAGACCATCTCAATTCTAGGGTACAAGTCGTTTGAAAGAAAGACAAGCTCACTTTTAGGATGCGCCGTAACAATGTTTTCTTCTTTATCGCCACCCTCCCAATCAAATCTTTTGACAAAATATCTAGACTTCTCACCATCAAAATAAACCGCGCTTAATGGTTTATGTGGTATTAGTTTTTCTAAGTACATCATATCCGCATCAAAATGAAGGGCCAATTCAGGCACGACAACTCTTAAGGTACCATTCTTAGACGCCACTAATAATCTGTCTTCTCCCCTAAAACTGCCTAATAATCGACCTCGGTCATCGCCATTTAAACGCTGAACCGCGGAATCAAACCAAATTTTGCGCGCCTCAAGAGTACTCTCTCCTTTTTCTTTGAGTTCAATTCGTTTGATCGGAAACTTCGTTACGATATTTCCTTTTGAAGCCCTGCCTTTCACAGCTACTTGAGAAAAGTCGAGGTCAATTTTTAGCTTTTTCAATTTAGCGAGCTGTCGCAATGAAACCAGTACTTTTTCAGCTTCACCATTTGGATTAGCCGTGAAGTAAAGTAACACAGAAGATGGACTACCAAGGGTAAGTTCATACTCACGATCTCTAGTAATGCTCTGTACACTGAATCGTTTTACATAGCTAACCTTGGATGCTCCGTCTGAGTATATCGCATTATAGACTGTTCTGTCGTCGCCTTTTTTCCATACCGCTACATGTATGATTCCTTTACCAAAAAAGGCTTTATCCTTAACTTTGCTAACGCTGTACTTTCCGTCTTCACGGAATACGATAATGTCATCTATATCTGAACAATCACAGACATATTCTTCTTTTTTAATACCGATACCAACAAAACCCTCCGCTTTATTGACAAAAAGCTTTTGATTTCTAATCACCACTTTCGAAGCCTCTACGTTATCGAAAGTTGCAATATCAGTTTTGCGTTCTCTTCCCTTACCAAAACGTTCTTTTAAATCCTTGAAATAAGCAATAGCAAAATCAATAAGATTGTTCAAATCATGCTTTACAGCTTCAATTCGGCCCTCTAAGTCAAGAATTTTATCATTCGCTTTGTCCGAATCAAACTTAGAAATACGCTTGATTTTTATTTCTGTTAACCTAGCAATATCCTCTTGAGTCACGGCACGCATTAAATGTGCTGTAAACGGTTCTAATCCTTTACCTATGAAATCAATTACCTGATCCCAGGTCTCGGCGTCTTCAATATCACGATAGATTTTCTGTTCAATAAAAATCTGTTCCAATGATGCGAAATGCCATTGCTCATTAAGTTCGTTTAGTTTTATTTCCAGCTCTGCCTTAAGAATGTCCTTTGTGGATTCTGTACTTCTTCTAAGCACTTCGCTTACTCCAATAAACCATGGAGTATCCTCATGTATACTACAAGATAATGGTGCAATACTCACTTCACAGTTTGTAAAGGCGAACAAGGCATCTATCGTTTTGTCAGGACTTATGCCTGACGGTAAGTGGATGAGTATTTCCACATGCTCGGCAGTGTTATCTTCAATCTTCTTTACTTTGATTTTCCCCTTTTCATTCGCCTTAAGGATAGAATCAATGAGACTCTGCGTCGTAGTGCTGAATGGCACTTGTGTGATTACTAAGGTGTTTTTATCTAGCTGAGACATCTTCGCTCTAACCCGAACGCGTGAGCCTCTAATACCTTCATTATAATTTGAGAAATCAGCTTGACCTCCGGTAGGAAAATCAGGATATAACTTAAACGGCTTGCCTTCTAATACTTTAACAGATGCGTCTACCAATTCTATAAAGTTGTGGGGAAGAATTTTGGTACTCAATCCAACGGCAATTCCTTCAACACCCATAGCAAGAAGCATCGGGAATTTCATGGGTAAATGAATGGGCTCGTTGGCACGACCGTCATAACTCAATTGCCAGTTCGTAACCTTTGGACTGTAGGCTACATGCAAGGCAAATTTCGTCAGTCTAGCCTCTATATAACGTGGTGCAGCAGCGCTATCACCAGTTAATATATTACCCCAGTTCCCCTGACAATCAATCAAAAGCTCTTTTTGGCCCATTTGAACCAAGGCATCTCCAATAGATGCGTCACCATGAGGGTGAAATCTCATGGTTTGACCTATGATGTTTGCTACTTTATGAAAGCGACCATCATCCATCTCACGCATGGAGTGCAACAACCTTCTTTGTACCGGCTTTAATCCGTCATTCAAGGCTGGGACGGCACGCTCTAGGATCACATAAGAAGCATAATCTAAGAAATAATCTTCGTACATTCCTGATACCCTGGTGATACGAGTTCCCTCCTCTTGGGTCTCTTGAGGCAGCATTTCCGGATCTAATCCGCTTTCTATTGGGGTCAATTCTTCACTCATTAGTTCAAGAGTTCTTCTTCAAGATTCTTTTCTACACGTAGATTTTCAATGATGAATTCCTGACGTGCTGGGGTGTTTTTACCCATGTAAAAGGTCAACAAGTCCTCTGATCGATAGTCCCTATGTATCATCACAGGTTCTAATCGAATATCCTTGCCGATAAAGTGCTTAAACTCATCAGGTGATATTTCCCCCAATCCCTTAAATCTAGTGATTTCCGGTTTCGGACCCAATACCCTTATGGCTTCATTTTTTTCGTCAGAAGAATAGCAGTACCTCGTTGCTTTTTTGTTTCGAACTCGAAACAATGGTGTCTGCAATATGTACAAATGGCCCTCTTTTACCAATTCCGGGAAAAACTGTAAAAAGAACGTAATCAATAATAATCGAATGTGCATTCCATCAACATCAGCATCAGTAGCTATTACCACGTTGTTGTAACGCAATTCATCTAACCCATCCTCAATATTTAACGCTGCTTGTAGTAGGTTAAACTCTTCATTTTCATAAACGACCTTCTTCGTCAATCCAAAAGAATTCAATGGCTTTCCTTTTAAGGAAAACACGGCCTGTGTGTTTACGTCTCTACTCTTAGTTATAGAACCTGAAGCACTATCGCCCTCCGTTATGAAAAGCGTTGTCTCTAGTCTCCTATCACCTTTTGCAGCAGCCTTTGAATCACTCAAGTGAGCCCTGCAATCGCGTAATTTCTTATTGTGTAAACTTGATTTTTTTGCTCTTTCACGGGCGAGTTTTCTAATCCCTTGAAGATCCTTTCTCTCGCGTTCAGCACGTTGAATTTTTTTTAGAATAGCATCAGCTACTCCAGCGTTACGATGTAAAAAATTATCTAATTTTTCTTTCAAAAAATTAATCACAAAAGTCCTTACATGTATGGCTCCTGGAGCCATTTCTAACGACCCCAATTTAGTTTTCGTTTGAGATTCAAAAACAGGCTCTTCAACTTTAATTGAAATGGCTGCAATAATGCAACTTCTTACATCCGAAGCATCAAAGTTCTTGCCGTAAAAATCTCTTATTACAGTTACGAAAGCCTCTCTCAGGGCATTTTGATGTGTTCCCCCCTGGGTGGTATGTTGCCCATTGACAAAACTATAGTATTGCTCTCCTTGCATGCGCTCACTGTGGGTGAATGCAACTTCAATGTCTTCACTTTTTAAGTGTGCTATGTCATGGAGGGTGTTTCCATCTAAATTATCCTGAAGTAGATCCTTAAGGCCGTTCTCTGAAAAGAATTTTTCACCATTTAAATAGAGGGTCAAACCCGGATTTAAATAGGCATAGTTCCAAAGCATCTTCTCCACATATTCCACCATGAATTTGTAGTGCAGGAAGATCTCTGTATCCGGACGGAAGGATATCTTAGTCCCTTTGCGCTGAGAAGACTCCATAATTAAATCGTCCTCTGTCAGTTTACCTCGAACAAATTTCGCCCGTTTGGTTTTACCATCGCGGAAGGCCTGAACTATAAACTCTTGTGAGAGTGCATTGACTGCTTTCGCTCCTACGCCATTAAGGCCTACAGATTTCTTGAATGCCTTACTGTCATATTTTGCACCCGTATTGATTTTAGAAACTACGTCAACAACCTTACCTAGTGGAATTCCGCGACCGTAATCTCTTACGATCACCTGACCATCTGCGATTTTGACCTCAATCGCCTTACCTGCTCCCATGACATATTCGTCAATAGAGTTGTCAAGCACTTCTTTAAGAAGAATGTAAATACCATCATCTGGACTTTTTCCATCGCCCAGTTTTCCGATATACATACCAGGACGTAAACGGATGTGCTCGTCCCATTCTAAGGAGCGAATATTATCCTCAGTGTAGTTGGTTTCTTGTGACATAAAACTCAGATTCAAGAGAAATCCAATTTAGCACTTAGCACTACTTTTTCAAGGACAATTCAGATGAAACTATACAAAGGTTTTACACATTGAATCTAAAGTGCATAACGTCACCATCTTGGACGATATACTCCTTTCCCTCAACGCGCATTTTTCCTGCTTCTTTAACGGCAGCTTCACTGCCTAGAGTATCAAAGTCTACGAATGAAATCACCTCAGCACGAATAAATCCTTTCTCAAAATCAGTATGAATTACCCCAGCAGCTTGTGGAGCAGTAGATTCTTTTTTAATCGTCCATGCACGCACCTCTTTTTCTCCAGCAGTGAAATAGGTCTGAAGCTTTAAGAGCTCATAGGCAGCTCTAATCACGCGATTTACACCGGCGTCATCAAGCCCTAATTCATCGAGAAACATCTGCTTTTCATCATAGGTTTCCAAATCAGCAATATCAGACTCCGTGCTTGCAGCAATATGTAAACATCCAGCACCTTCTTCTAGCGCCATTATCCTTACACGGTCTACAAAGGAATTACCCTGCTTGGCAGAAGACTCATCTACATTACACAAATACAATACTGGCTTATCTGTAAGGAGTTGCATTTCTGTAATTAAGACAGATTCTCTATCACTTCGTTCGAATGCACGAACATTTCGACCTTCCATTACAAAAGAAATCAAACGCTCCAGTGTAACCACATTAAGCTTTGCTTCCTTTTCGCCACTTTTCGCCATTTTCTTCGCCTTATCCAAGCGCTTTTCAATGGTGTCTAAATCTTTAAACTGAAGCTCGATGTCAATAGTCTCTTTGTCTCGAATAGGATCAATACTACCGTCAACATGTGTTACGTTTTCATTTTCAAAGCATCTCAAAACATGAATAATCGCATTGGTTTCACGAATGGTTGCTAAGAATTGATTACCTAAGCCTTCTCCTTTAGATGCGCCACGTACCAACCCTGCGATATCTACAATCTCAACATTTGCTGGCTGTATTTTTTGAGGATTCACCAATTCTGACAATCGCTCTAATCTAGCATCAGGTACAGTTACCTGACCTACATTCGGTTCTATTGTACAAAAAGGATAATTAGCCGCTTGGGCCTTCGCACTGGATAAACAGTTGAATAATGTACTCTTACCAACGTTCGGTAGACCGACAATTCCACACTTCATAATCTAAGCTTTAAGGCGGCAAAGATAATTGTATTCTTTGTTAGCAACGTGTGTATATAACAAGGAACTTAAAATTGATCCTCCACCTAGATTTAACGTAATTTTGAATCAAACAAGAAATCCTGATTTCCTCTCATGTCACAACAAAACCTCCAAGCGGTCGTATCGCAAGTTCGCAGAGATATAGTTAGAATGGTTCACGCTGTAAACTCAGGTCATCCTGGGGGCTCATTGGGCTGCACTGAATATTTAGTTTCTCTATATTTCAAGCATCTAAACCATAATTCTCAAGAATTTTCCATGAACGGTATTGGTGAAGACCTGTTCTTCTTATCTAACGGTCATATTTCACCAGTGTTCTATTCCGTTCTTGCGAGATCTGGCTACTTCCCAGTAAGTGAATTAGCGACTTTTAGAAAGCTCAATACAAGACTTCAAGGACATCCTACAACCCATGAGGGTCTGGAGGGAATTAGAATTGCCTCAGGATCCTTAGGACAAGGTATGAGCGTCGCTATTGGTGCGGCTGAAGCGAAGAAGTTAAACAACGATTCTTCATTGGTATTCACTTTACATGGTGATGGAGAGTTACAAGAAGGCCAGGTTTGGGAGGCTGCTATGTATGCCTCCGCAAAAAAAATTGATAACTTAATTTCTGCGATTGACGTCAACGAAAAGCAAATAGATGGTACCACAGACGATGTTCTCGCCATGGGTTCCTTGAGGGCTAAATTTGAGGCATTTGGATGGGATGTTTTAGATGTCGAAAATGGAAATGACCTAGACGCCATTGACCAAGCAATCACTTTAGCCAAAGAGAAAACGGGAAAGGGAAAACCTATTTGCTTGCTTCTTCATACAGAGATGGGCAATGGTATTGATTTTATGATGGGAACACACAAGTGGCATGGGGTCGCCCCGAATGATGCTCAACTAGTAAGCGCATTAGCGCAAAACGAAGAAACCCTAGGCGACTACTAAAAACTTCCTTTTTGAAACGATTAGCTTCCATATTTGCCCTCTTGTTTTTCACTGTGCTTCAGGCACAGACAGAACAGTTAGAGAAAAAATCACCTCTAACACGAATATTATTTGTGTTTGATGGCAGCCAAAGCATGTATGGCAGGTGGGAAAGTGGAGCTAAAATCGACGTTGCCCAGCGGCTAATGGGACAAATGCTCGATAGCCTTCAAGGCATACAGGCAGATGGGAATTTTCAATTGGCTCTCAGGGTTTATGGACATCAAAAACCTGTACCTCCCCAAGACTGTTCTGACACCAAGCTTGAAGTTCCCTTTGGAAATGGAAATATTTACAAAATCAAGCGTGTTCTTAAGACGATTAAACCAAAAGGGACCACACCCATTGCCGGCTCTCTGATGAAATCAGAGAATGATTTTCCACCTTGTGAAGATTGTCGAAACATCATTATTCTCATAACCGATGGAGTTGAAGCCTGTGATGGTGATCCATGTGTGGTGAGTAAACGACTCCAGAAAAAAGGCATTATACTTAAGCCATTCGTTATCGGTATTGGACTAGAGGATGACTTTAAAGACAGTTTCGAATGTGTGGGAACTTATTTTGATGCCTCTGATGAAAACACCTTCAAAAATGTACTAGGGGTGGTTATATCCCAAGCTCTTGACAATACCACTGCACAAATTAACCTATTGGATATCACAGGAAAACCAACAGAAACTAATGTGCCAATCCTACTTTATGATCATACCAGCGGTAAGGTTAAAGAAGCATTTATGCACACGCTGAATTATAAAGGGCAGCCAGATACACTTGTTTTAGATCCGCTGATTGTATATGATATGGAGATTCACACGGTGCCACCAGTAAGGGTTGACAGTGTGGTCATATTCAGTGGAACCCACACACATATAGGTGCGAATACCCCGCAGGGAGATCTTGAACTCAGGGCTTCGCCAAGAATTTCACAAAGTATCAGCTGCGTTGTGAAGCCCTCTGGAGGAGAAGAGATATTGCACGTCCAAGACTTTGGAACAACGCAACGCTATCTCAGTGGTACCTACGATTTAGAAATACTAACGTTGCCCAGAATTATTCAAAAAGGAGTTCATATCAAGGCTAGTGCCAAAACTACTATTGCAGTTCCTCCACCAGGTATGGTCACCATACAAACCGGCGTAAGCGGGTTTGGATCGGTATTTGTTCAAAGCGAGCACGGTTATGAATGGGTAGTAAACCTCAGTACGAGTAGCGAGCGTCAAGTTTTTCAGCTTCAACCAGGTCAATATAAAGTTATCTTCAGAAGCAAATTTGCCCAAGAAACGGGGTACAGTAAAAGTGACGAATTCAGAGTGAGTCCAGGCTCATCAACCATTGTGAAAATCAACTAAGATGAAAAAGTATACAGATTCAGGTAGCAAGGACACACGTTCAGGTTTTGGTGCAGGATTAGAGGAATTAGGTAATACTAATGAGAATGTAGTGGCATTATGTGCTGATCTCACAGGATCACTAAAAATGAATGCTTTTGAGGATCAACATCCGGATCGTTTCTTTCAAGTAGGTATCGCAGAGGCTAACATGATGGGAATCGCAGCTGGATTAACCATAGGTGGTAAAATCCCTTTTACGGGAACTTTCGCAAACTTCTCGACTGGACGCGTCTATGATCAGATTCGCCAAAGTATAGCATATTCGAATAAAAATGTTAAAATATGTGCATCGCATGCGGGACTTACGCTTGGTGAAGACGGGGCCACCCATCAGATTCTTGAGGATATAGGCCTCATGAAAATGCTTCCGCACATGGTTGTCATTAATCCTTGTGATTACAATCAAACGAAGGCTGCCACAATAGCAATTGCTGCTTACGAAGGGCCCGTATACCTGCGCTTTGGCCGACCAAAAGTAGCTAACTTCACCCCTGCTGATTCCGCATTTAAAATAGGAAAAGGTGACATATTGCAGGAAGGTAATGACGTTACATTGATCGCAACGGGGCATCTGGTATGGGAAGCATTAAAAGCAGCAGAGTCGCTGAATGAACAAGGTATTAGTGCTGAAGTAATCAACATGCACACCATCAAACCATTGGATGAAAAGGCCATATTAACCTCCATTAAAAAAACAGGTTGTGTGGTCTCAGCAGAAGAGCATAATCGCTACGGTGGACTTGGCGAAAGTATAGCTCAAGTTATCACAACCAATCATCCTTGCCCACAGGAGTTTGTTGCCGTAAACGATAGCTTTGGCGAAAGTGGAACACCGGAGCAACTCATGGATAAATATGGATTAAATGCTGCGGCGATCATAGCTGCAGCTAAGAAAGTAATAGCGCGAAAATAAATATTTTCGGCATTAAACCTTTAGGAACTTCTTTATCTCCAAACTAAGATGAAAGAAGGCAAAGATATCAAGAGCCTTCTATTGCAAAAGCAATGGGAGGCTTCTTTTTTTCAAATCGTTGAGCAATACAGCCAGCGTTTGCTGCACTGCGCTTTCGCAATTCTAAAGGATCACGCCTCTGCTCAAGACGCCTTGCAAGAAGCATACATAAGTATTTGGAAGAATCTACACAAATTCAAAGGCGAATCGCATCCATATACTTGGTGCTATTCTATAGTACGAAATAGCTCACTTAATGAACTGAGAAAACAAAAAAAACATCGTTCGGAGCAAATTGAGAGTATTTTAAATATAGCAGACCATACACCCTTAAAATGGGAAGCACAGGAGGTTGATAATCAACTTCTCAACGCACTGAACATACTCCCAGAAAAGCAACGTCTGGTTTTCGAACTGAGGTACTACCAGGACCTTTCATTCAAAGAAATTTCCACCTTAACAAATACAAGTATTGGCGCGTTAAAAGCCAATTACCATCATGCGAAAATTAAAATAGAGAAGAAATTAATCGGACAATTAAACCTACCTTAACTAGGAGCATCTATACCATAAGATGAAAGAGACAGAACCTTATAGCATTAATAAAGAGGAACTTATCAGGACTAAGACGCTGCTGCATCGGATTCCGGAGATGCATGTTGTTGAACGAGATATAGTTCATGCTACGGAAAATAGACCAACAATTTTCGGGGGGTTCATTACCGTGATAGGTGTAGCCGCGTCAGTAATGATAGGGGTCATGTTATGGCCATCGAAAATGCCAGAATCGGACCTAAACACGGACAGCTTGTTGGAAGATCTATACGACTTAGGATATGTAGAAATGCGTGATTTCTACAGTTATATTGAACCTGATTCTCTTGGGTTCGTTACGATAAAATCAGACTCAACCATTTGGAGTAATTACAGTGGATACTTAAATAATTATTTGAACGAGATATGAAAAAGACATTAGTTTTATTCACTATGATATTCGCTGTAACTACCGTAATTGCACAGCCAATAGGGATGGACCACGAAAAAATGGAACGAAAGCGCGAGAAAATAGAAGCCATAAAAGCAGCTTACATTACAGAAGCCTTAGACTTGAGCGTGGAAGAAAGTCAGCAGTTTTGGCCAGTGTATAATGAACTGCATAAAAAAGAGCTTGCTCTAAGAAAGAACCAACATAGAGAGATCCAAAGCCTCGATGGCGATAAATCTGAAAAGGACATCGAAGTGTTAATTTATGCTTTAGCCGATATCCGTATTAATTTAGAGCAACTACGGAAGTCATACGTGGATGATTTTATCATTGTTCTTGGAGCAAAGAAAACGGCTAAATTAATGAAGGTCGAAATGGAATTTGGACGAAAAATGATGGAACAGATGAAGCGCAGTGAGCGACCTCAGCATGGAGAAAAACATAATAAACCAGATGGACGCAGGCCTAGGTAAATTGGCTGAGTAATACATCTTAATCCCCAGGAGCGATCTTTGTTATACTTTCTTGGGGATTATTTTTTGTGTTTTATCGTGGCTTTCAATCACGTATCTTCGCAAAATGGCAAGTATTAAAGAGCTTTTTTTATCGAATGTAGCCCAAGTCGTTGACGAACCATCTGCGCTTGAGATCGATCATGCAAAAGGATGTTTTTTGTACGGTCTTGATGGAAAATCATATCTGGATTTAATCTCAGGGATTTCTGTTTCCAATGTAGGCCATAGCCATCCAAGAATAATTGAAGCGGTCACGGAACAAGTCAACAAACATATGCACCTACAGGTCTATGGTGAGTTCGCTGTTACCCCTCAGGCGCTGCTCGCAGAGAAAGTTCTAAGTAAACTCTCTCACTGCATGGAAAGCGTTTATTTTGTGAATAGTGGAACTGAGGCTATTGAAGGTGCCTTAAAAATAGCGAAGAAATATACAGGACGGACGGAGCTCATTAGTTTTACAAATAGCTATCATGGATCTACCCATGGAGCGCTCAGTATACAAGGTTCTGAAGAATTCAAACAAGGCTATTATCCTTTACTTCCTGATACTCGACAATTCGATTTCAACTCTTACGAAGTAATTGATCATATTTCAAAAAAAACCGCTGCTGTTGTCATAGAATGTATTCAGTCAGAAAGCGGATATATACCAGCTCAACAAGAATGGATACTTGCCGTTCGCGCAAAATGTACAGCGGTAGGTGCTCTAATGATTCTGGATGAAATACAAACAGGTATGGGTAGAACCGGAACATGGTTCGCACATCAAGGCTACGGGTTTTGTCCCGATATTCTGTGTCTAGCCAAAGGTTTTGGTGGTGGAATGCCTTTAGGGGCCTTCATAGCTCCAAAACGTATTATGGATGTCATTAAGACCAATCCTATATTAGGACATATCACAACATTTGGAGGACATCCAGTGAGTTGCGCGGCCTCTTTAGCAGCATTTGATATCATCACTGAACATCCCCAGTGGTTTCAAGAAATTCCAGCAAAAAGTGCGCTCATAGAATTGAAGATGGTTCATCCATCCATAGCAAAAATAAGCGGCACGGGACTCATGTATTGTGTCACGTTAAAGGAGACTGTCGACGCAGGACAAGTTATATCCTACCTTGAAAATCATGGCATTATTACGGATTATTTTCTTTACGCTGGAAATGCGATAAGAATATCACCACCACTACCAATCACAACGACTGAACTAACATTAGGTCTAGACACTATACTTGATGCTCTTGATGCTTGCAGATAAGAAAGAATCAACTAACCTGTTCATCTCATCCAACTTGACATAAAAAAACCTCGGTAATTACTTACCGAGGTTTTTTATGTACTCTTTAAAGGGCCTAAGCTTCGCCTGTGGGGCCTCCAAAGTTCAAAGGAACTTGAGGAGGCTCATGGGTCTGAACATTACCGAAGTTTTGTTCATACCTCGTCACATTCTCACCCAAAGCCTGTAAAAGGCGTTTAGCATGTTCAGGTGTCAAGATGACTCTCGACTGAACTTTAGCTTTTGGCACACCAGGCATCATTTGAATGAAGTCTACCACAAATTCCGTTGGGCTGTGATTTATAGCAACCAAGTTACTATAGACACCTTGCGCTTTATCCTCAGGTAATTCAATGTTAATCTGTCCTTCCTTCTTTTGATCTGCCATACCTACTCTTTTATTGCCTTATTCAACGTCCACGCTAAGAGTCTCCTGCATCTGCTCATACTCTTCTTTTGAACCTACCACAGTAGAGCGGTATTTCATAAGACCTGTACCAGCTGGAATGAGATGACCAACAATAACATTTTCCTTCAATCCTTGAAGCGTATCCTCTTTCGCATTTACAGCAGCTTCATTTAACACCTTAGTAGTCTCTTGGAAAGACGCCGCAGAAATAAATGATTTCGTCTGTAACGAGGCTCTTGTGATACCCTGAAGAACAGGAGCAGCAGTTGCCGGATTAGCTTCACGTGCAGTAACAACCGCTTTATCTTCACGTAATAAGATGCTGTTTTCATCACGTAGATCTCTCGTTGAAATTATTTGGCCTTCTTTAAGATTCTGGCTATCACCTGCATCTTCGACCACTTTCATTCCATAAATCCTATCATTCTCTTCGATAAAATCAATCGCATGAGCCAAGTTACCTTCCAAGAATAGCGTATCGCCAGTATCCTGAATTTTAACCTTACGCATCATCTGACGTACAATTACCTCAAAGTGCTTATCATTGATTTTAACTCCTTGCAAACGATATACTTCTTGTATTTCATTTACCAAGTAAGACTGAACTGCTGTAGGGCCTTTAATCGCCAAGATATCATTAGGAGTTATAGCTCCATCCGAAAGTGGTGTACCAGCTTTCACAAAATCATTCTCCTGAACTAGGATTTGCTTACTCAGGTTAATCAAATACTTCTTAACCTCGCCTGTACGACTCTCGATGATTATTTCACGATTACCGCGCTTGATTTTACCGTAACTCACGATACCATCGATAGCAGCAACAACTGCAGGGTTAGATGGGTTACGCGCTTCGAAAAGTTCCGTAACACGAGGTAAACCACCAGTAATATCTCCTGCTTTAGCACTCTTACGAGCAATCTTAACAAGAATTTTACCTGCAGCAATATCTTCACCCTCTTCAACCATTAAGTGAGCACCAGATGGCAACGTGTAATGCTTAAGCTCTACACCTGAACCATCTACTACTTGGATCGTAGGAATTAGCTTGCGATTGCGGTTATCAGATATCACTTTATCCTGGAAACCGGTCTGCTCATCTATCTCTACTTTATAGGTACTACCCTGAATAATATCTTGGTACGAAATTTTACCTGGCGCCTCTGCAATAATTACCGCATTATACGGATCCCATTGAACAATTTCAGCACCCTTCTTGATTTTCGCACCGTCCTTGACATTCAAAATACCACCGTAAGGGATGACACTTGTCATTACTGTTCGTCCAGTTTTAGTATCTACGATACGCATTTCGCCTGTACGTCCAATAACGATGTTTTCGCCATTTTCACCTTCAACAGTACGAACATCTTCCAATTCGACTTTACCGTCAAATTTCGCGACAATCTTGTTCTCTTCTGAAACATTACCGGCTGTTCCACCAACGTGGAAAGTACGTAATGTCAATTGAGTACCAGGCTCACCAATAGACTGAGCAGCTATAACACCAGCAGCATCACCAGCCTGAGCTTTCTTGTTGGTCGCTAAGTTAGTTCCATAACACTTTTCACATATTCCTCTTTTCGTAGAACATGTTAACGGCGAACGAACATCGATAGACTCAATTGGAGATGCATCGATTTTATTAGCGATCTCCTCGGAAATCAATGTACCTGCGGTAACATAAATTTCATCCGTTAATGGATCAATAACATCATCCAACGATACACGTCCAATAATACGTTCTGCAAGAGTTTCAACGATGTCTTCACTTTTCTTCAAAGCGCTTACTTCTAAACCTCGTAACGTACCACAATCCACTTCGTTTACAACAACATCCTGCGCGACATCATGAAGACGACGAGTAAGATATCCAGCATCAGCTGTTTTCAATGCCGTATCAGCAAGACCTTTACGAGCACCGTGAGTCGATATAAAGTACTCAAGAATGGATAAACCTTCCTTAAAGTTCGATATAATTGGATTTTCAATGATTTCTCCACCTGAAGAACCTGATTTCTGCGGCTTAGCCATCAAACCACGCATTCCGGAAAGCTGACGAATCTGCTCTTTAGAACCACGTGCTCCAGAATCTAGCATCATATAGATTGGATTGAAACCCTGTCTATCATTGATCAATATGTTCATCGCTTCTTGGGTAAGACGTGCATTTGTGTTCGTCCACACATCAATCACTTGGTTATAACGTTCGTTATTAGTGATTAAACCCATGTTGTATGAAGCATAAATTGCATCAACCTCATCTGAAGCTTCAGAAACCATTTTTTCTTTAGCATCCGGAATACGAATGTCATTCAAAGAGAACGACAAACCACCACGGAATGCTCTTCCGTAACCCATCGACTTAATGTCATCTAAGAATTTAGCTGTTGCTGGAACATCTGTTTTCTTCAATACATTAGCAATGATACCACGAAGTGCCTTCTTAGTTAGTACCGAATTAATGAATGGTACTCTTTCAGGAACAGCTTGATTAAATATAACACGACCTACTGTAGTTTCAATAAACTGCATAGTCATTTGTCCATCAGCACCTTCTACTCGACCTTTGATTTTAATCTGTGCGTGAAGATCAACAGCCTCCTCGTTCAATGCAATTTCAACTTCCTCAGGCGAATAGAATACCATTCCCTCACCACGAACTGGCATGTCAGGAGTATTACTCATCGATTTGGTCATATAGTACAGACCTAAAACCATATCCTGAGAAGGAACCGCAATAGGTGAACCATTAGCTGGATTCAAGATGTTATGAGAAGCAAGCATTAATACTTGAGCTTCTAATATGGCAGCAGGACCTAATGGCAGGTGAACAGCCATCTGATCACCATCAAAATCCGCATTAAATGCCGTACATGCTAACGGATGAAGCTGAATCGCTTTACCTTCAATTAGCTTAGGTTGAAATGCTTGTATACCAAGACGGTGAAGCGTAGGCGCACGATTCAATAGAACCGGATGACCCTTCATTACATTTTCAAGAATATCCCAAACTACTGGATCACGACGATCTATAATTTTCTTTCCTGATTTAACCGTTTTCACAATACCACGTTCTATCAACTTACGTACAATAAAAGGCTTATAAAGCTCAGCGGCCATGTTTTTCGGAAGTCCACACTCGTGTAGCTTCAATTCAGGACCAACAACGATCACCGAACGAGCAGAATAATCTACACGTTTACCTAGAAGGTTTTGACGGAAACGACCTTGCTTACCTTTCAACGAATCAGAAAGCGACTTTAATGGACGGTTACTCTCCGTTTTAACAGCGCTCGATTTACGAGTATTGTCAAACAAACTATCTACAGACTCCTGAAGCATTCTCTTCTCATTTCTCAAAATCACCTCTGGTGCTTTGATTTCAAGAAGACGCTTCAAACGGTTGTTACGAATAATAACACGACGGTATAGATCATTCAAATCCGAAGTAGCAAAACGACCACCATCTAGAGGTACCAATGGACGAAGCTCAGGTGGAATTACCGGAACCACACTCATTATCATCCATTGCGGATTATTCTCTATTCTAGTATTTGCATCTCTCAAGCTTTCTACAACTTGCAAACGTTTTAACGCCTCTTGCTTGCGCTGTTGAGACGTTTCAGTGTTTGCCTTGTGACGAAGCTCATAAGACAACGTATCCAGCTCTAAATTGCCTAGTAGTGCGTGAATTGCTTCAGCACCCATTTTAGCAACAAATTTAGCAGGATCTGACTCATCTAAATATTGATTTTCAATAGGCAGTCGCTCCATTGCATCGAGGTATTCATCCTCAGTCAAGAACTGCATAACCTCATGAGGAGTACCTTCATTATCCACAGCATCACCTGCTTGGATAACAACATACCGCTCATAGTAAATGATCATATCTAGCTTCTTTGAAGGAAGCCCCAATAAATAACCAATTTTGTTCGGTAACGATCTGAAGTACCAAATGTGAACAACAGGAACAACAAGTGAAATGTGTCCTACTCTATCACGACGGACTTTCTTCTCTGTAACTTCAACACCACAACGGTCACAAACGATTCCTTTATAACGGATTCGCTTATACTTTCCACAGGCACATTCATAATCCTTTACAGGACCGAAAATACGCTCGCAAAAAAGACCATCACGCTCTGGTTTGTGCGTACGGTAATTGATGGTTTCAGGCTTTAAGACCTCTCCATGACTTTGTTCTAGGATTGTCTCAGGCGCTGTCAACGAAATCGTAATCTTGCTGAACGCGCTATTTTGATTTTTATCGCTTTTTCTAAGAGCCATAATGCGATTTTTATATAATCCCACTGCCCAAAGGCAGTGGGAATTACTTAGTTATTAATCCAACGTTACTTTCAATCCCAAACCTTTCAATTCATGTAGCAATACATTGAATGATTCCGGAATACCAGGAGCAGGCATACGCTCACCTTTGACAATTGCCTCATATGTTTTCGCACGACCTACTACGTCATCCGATTTAACAGTTAGGATTTCACGAAGGATATTCGCCGCACCAAATGCTTCAAGTGCCCATACTTCCATCTCACCGAAACGCTGTCCACCAAATTGGGCTTTACCACCCAACGGCTGCTGTGTAATCAATGAATATGGTCCAATAGAACGTGCATGCATCTTGTCATCAACCATGTGACCTAGTTTCAACATGTAGATAATACCTACAGTCGCTTTTTGATCAAAGGCTTGACCTGTTCCTCCATCGTAAAGTTGTGTGTGACCAAACTCTGGTAAACCAGCATCGGTAACATAACTCGAGATGTCGTCTAGTGAAGCACCATCGAAAATTGGGGTAGCAAAGTTTTTACCTAACTTCTGACCAGCCCAACCTAAAACAGTTTCATAAATCTGACCAATGTTCATACGAGAAGGCACACCTAGTGGATTCAATACGATATCCACTGGAGTTCCATCCTCTAAGAAAGGCATATCCTCATCACGTACTATACGGGCTACTATACCCTTATTACCGTGACGACCAGCCATCTTGTCACCAACTTTCAGCTTACGCTTTTTAGCGATGTACACTTTAGCCAATTTAACAATACCTGCAGGCAATTCATCTCCAACAGTAATTGCAAAGCGCTTGCGACGGTAACCACCTTGAATATCGTTAGCCCTAATTTTATAATTATGGATTAACGTATCTATTTTGTCATTACGGTCATCATCAGTAGTCCATTTACCACCAACAATTCTTCTATAATCTTCAATTGAATTAAGTGCTTTCAAAGTAAACTTAGTTCCTTTTGGAATGACATCTTCATTCAAATCATTGATGACACCTTGGGAGGTTTTACCTTGAACCAAGCTAGAAAGCTTATTGACAAACTCTGTTTTCAATTGGGCAAGTTCAGCGGCCATTTCAATGTCCAACTGTCCTATTTCTTCCTTGTCTTCAGCACGTTGACGCTTGTCTTTCACCAGACGCGTAAACAACTTTTTATCGATCACTACGCCATGCAATGATGGTGAAGCCTTTAGAGACGCATCTTTCACATCACCAGCTTTATCACCAAATATAGCGCGAAGAAGTTTTTCTTCTGGAGAAGGATCGCTTTCCCCCTTAGGAGTGATCTTACCAATCAGAATATCTCCTGGCTTAATCTCAGCTCCAACACGAATAATTCCGTTCTCATCAAGATCTTTAGTAGCCTCTTCACTAACGTTAGGAATGTCCGCCGTTAATTCTTCTGCTCCTAATTTAGTATCACGAACTTCCAATGAATACTCGTCAATGTGAATAGACGTGAAGATATCTTCACGTACAACACGTTCAGAAATAACAATCGCATCCTCAAAATTATAACCTTTCCAAGGCATGAACGATACCAACATATTGCGGCCAAGCGCTAGCTCACCTTTCTGTGTCGCATAACCTTCACAAAGTACCTGTCCTAACTCAACACGGTCACCTTTCTTAACGATAGGTTTTAGGTTGATGGTAGTACCCTGATTGGTTTTTTGGAACTTCACTAAATGATAGATATTGATATCCTCAGCAAAACTTACTTGTCGTTCTTCCTCACTTCGATCGTAACGAATATGGATCTGCATTGAATCAACGTACTCAACAGTACCTGTTCCCTCAGCATTAATCAATACACGTGAATCAGTAGCAACTTGACGTTCCAATCCAGTACCAACAATTGGTGCCTCTGGACGTAATAATGGTACCGCTTGACGCATCATGTTTGATCCCATCAATGCACGGTTTGCATCATCATGCTCTAAGAACGGAATCAACGAAGCAGAAATAGAAGCAATCTGATTCGGTGCAACATCCATAAAGTCAATGGTCGCAGGTTCTACAACCGGGAAATCACCTTCTTGACGAACCTTAACCTTATCATTAATAAACGTTCCATCTGGGCTGATAGGAGCGTTTGCTTGGGCGATAACTTTAGATTCTTCTTCTTCAGCACTTAGATAGGTAGGAACCTCATCAACGACTACTTTTCCTTCTTTTACAGAGCGATAAGGAGTTTCGATGAATCCCATACCATTCACCTTTGCATATACACAAAGAGATGATATCAAACCAATGTTTGGTCCCTCAGGAGTTTCAATCGGACATAAACGTCCATAATGAGTGTAGTGAACATCACGTACCTCAAATCCTGCTCTTTCTCTCGATAAACCACCAGGTCCTAACGCTGAAAGACGACGCTTGTGCGTAATTTCAGACAGGGGATTGGTTTGATCCATAAACTGCGAGAGCTGATTCGTACCGAAAAACGAATTAATAACAGAAGACAAGGTCTTTGCATTAATTAAGTCAATAGGCGTAAATACTTCGTTGTCACGAACATTCATACGTTCGCGTATGGTGCGCGCCATACGGGCAAGACCCACACCAAACTGGTTGGCCATCTGCTCACCTACCGTGCGCACACGACGGTTACTCAAGTGATCAATATCATCAATCTCCGCCTTAGAGTTAATCAACTCAATAAGACGTTTGATGATTTCAATGATATCGCCTTTAGTCAATACCTGAGAAGTCTCTTCAGTATTGTTGTAAAGTTTTTTATTCAAGCGGTAACGACCAACTTCACCCAAGGAGTAACGTTGCTCAGAAAAGAACAATTTGTCGATAATACCTCTTGCCGTTTCTTCATCAGGCGGTTCGGCGTTTCGTAATTGTCTATATATATGCTCTACAGCCTCTTTCTCAGTATTTGTTGGATCTTTTTGCAGGGTGTTATGAATAATTGCATAATCTGAAGACTCAATATCCTCTTTGTGCAATAAAATATTCCCTACTTCAGCTTCTAAGATTTCCTCAGCGTGCTCTTTATCTAATACAGTATCACGATCTAGAATAACTTCGTTGCGCTCAATAGATACAACTTCACCAGTATCTTCATCAACGAAATCTTCTATCCATGTTTTCAATACTCTCGCAGCAAGTTTGCGACCAATTGAGCGTTTTAAAGCAGCTTTACTAACTTTAATTTCCTCAGCAAGATCGAAGATCTCAAGAATATCTTTGTCTCTTTCGTAACCAATCGCACGTAACAGGGTAGTTACAGGTAATTTCTTTTTACGATCAATGTACGCGTACATCACTTGATTGATATCCGTAGCGAATTCAATCCAAGATCCCTTGAACGGAATAATACGGGCTGAATAAAGTTTGGTTCCGTTCGCGTGGTATGATTGACCAAAGAAAACACCAGGAGAACGGTGCAACTGAGATACAATAATTCTTTCGGCTCCGTTCACAATGAACGTACCCCGTTGTGTCATGTAAGGAATAGTTCCTAAATAAACATCTTGTACAATTGTCTCGAAATCCTCATGTTCAGGATCTGTACAGTACAACTTCAACCTTGCCTTTAAAGGAACGTTGAATGTCAGTCCGCGCTCTATACACTCGCGCTCTGAGTATCTAGGTGGATCAACGAAGTAATCTAAGAATTCAAGTACGAAATTGTTTCTTGAATCTGAAATAGGGAAGTTTTCCGCAAACACACGGTGAAGACCTTCCGTAGATCTTTCAGATGGCTTCGTTTCAATTTGAAAGAAGTCCATGAAACTCTTCAACTGAATATCAAGAAAGTCCGGAAAAGCGGTCTTAATTGCAGTGGAAGAGAAATTGATGCGCTCCTGAGGAGCAGTAATTTGGTTTACCATTTCAGCCCAAAATGTTAATTAAACACAAAAAGGTTTAGGTCTAAGGGGAGTACCCCAAAGACCTAAACCGGATAACTTAGCGATCGATCAATTACTTGATCTCTACTTCAGCACCTGCTTCTTCAAGCTGTGCTTTCAAAGCTTCTGCTTCATCTTTTGATACGCCCTCTTTCAATGCGTTAGGAGCAGCATCAACAGCAGCTTTAGCTTCTTTCAAGCCTAAACCAGTCATTTCTTTAACAAGTTTAACTACAGCAAGTTTCGCACCACCAGCAGCTTTCAAGATAACATCGAATTCCGTTTGCTCTTCAGCAGCAGAATCGCCACCAGCAGCAGCAGGACCAGCAGCAGCAACAGCAGCAGCAGGCTCAATGCCATATTCTTCTTTCAAGTATCCTGCTAATTCAGATACTTCCTTAACTGTCATGTTTACAAGAGCATCGCCCAATTGTTTGATATCAGCCATTTTAGTAAAATTTAATTTTATTATTCTTAATTAATTCAAAATTGTAGAATTACGCGTTGCGCTCTTCCAATGTCTTAAGGAGACCAGCAATGTTTCCACCAGCACTTTGAAGTGCAGAGATGACGTTTTTGGCAGGACTCTGGAGTAATGTGATTACATCTCCAATCAATTCTTCTTTAGATTTGATTGCAGTCAACATATCCAGGTTTTCGTCACCGACGTAAACACTCTCTTCAATCCACGCGCCTTTTAAAACAGGTTTTTTACTCTTCTTACGAAACTCTTTGATAAGTTTCGCTGGAGCATTGCCTGCTTCTGAAAGCATGATACTTGTATTTCCTTTCAATACGTCATAAAGACCGTTAAAGTCCTTTTCTGACGCATCCATAGCTCTTTTAAGAACTGTGTTCTTTACAACAGCAACCTTAATTCCCTTACCGAAACTTGCTCTACGCAAATTCGAAGTGGAAACCGCATCTAAAGACTCAATATCGGCCAAATAGATGGTTGGTGTTGCATTAAGAACAGCTGTTAGCTCTTCAATTTGAGTAAGTTTATCTTCTCTTGTCATGATGCTTTTCGGTTAAGATTATGAAACTGATTTAGCATCTACAGCTATACCTGGCGACATAGTTGAGGATATATAAACGCTCTTCATGTAAGTTCCTTTAGCCGCACTTGGCTTAAGTTTGTTTAGCGTTCTCAATAGTTCCTCAGCGTTATCTTGAATTTTCGCTGCATCAAAAGATACTTTCCCAACTGCTGCGTGAACGATACCGTAACGATCAACTTTAAAGTCAATTTTACCGGCTTTTACCTCACCCACAGCTTTTGCTACGTCCATTGTAACGGTTCCAGACTTAGGATTAGGCATCAAGCCACGAGGACCTAATACACGACCTAAAGGTCCAATTTTACCCATTACAGAAGGCATGGTTACAATGACATCAATGTCAGTCCAACCGCCTTTGATTTTCTCGATGAATTCATCAAGCCCCGCATAATCTGCACCTGCTGCTTTAGCTTCTTCCACCTTATCAGGTGTTACGAGAGCCAAAACACGTACGCTTTTACCAGTACCATGTGGAAGACTTACCACGCCACGAACCATTTGGTTCGCTTTACGTGGGTCAACACCCAAACGGACTGCTAAATTAACAGATGCGTCAAATTTAGTACAGTTTACCTCTTTTACTAAGGTCGCTGCTTCGCTTACAGAGTATACTCTTCCTTTTTCAAGTTTAGCGATCGCGTTTTTCATGTTCTTTGTCAATTTTGCCATTGATTCAAACTTTTAGTTAAAACGGCTTCTCGCCTATTACAGTTATACCCATACTTCTCGCAGTTCCAGCAATCATTGACATTGCTGACTCAACGGTAAAACAATTAAGATCTACCATCTTGCCTTCTGCGATTGTGCGAATAGCGTCCCAAGTAACTTTAGCAACTTTACTACGGTTAGGCTCTGATGACCCCTTCTTTATCTTAGCAGCTTCCATTAATTGAACTGCTGCAGGAGGCGTTTTGATTATGAAGTCGAATGATTTATCTGCGTAAACAGTAATCACTACAGGCAATACCTGTCCCATTTTTTCTTGGGAACGAGCATTAAACTGCTTACAGAACTCCATAATATTAACACCTGCAGCACCCAAAGCTGGACCTACCGGAGGAGAAGGGTTAGCTTGGCCACCACGGACCTGAAGCTTTACTACTTTACTAACCTCTTTTGCCATTTCTTGTTTATACTATTTAGCGTTGTTGTTGTGGCTGTTTCTCAAGTGGAAGCATGAAAAACGAACCTATATATAGCTCACTCTATATCAATTATAATTTCTCCACTTCCGTGAAGCCAAGTTCAACTGGAGTCTTGCGGCCAAAGATCTTTACAGTGACCTCTAACTTCTGTTTCTCCTCGTTGATCTTTTCAATAGTCGCATCAAATGTACTGAACGGACCACTGACAACCTTAACCGTCTCTCCCAAAATAAATGGAACGAGAAGCATTGCAGAGTTTTCTGCCTCGGTGTCAACTTGGCCCAACAGACGATTAACTTCTGAAGCGCGCATTGGTGAAGGATCTCCACCTTTAATATTTGATAAAAACCCTACCACATTAGGAAGACTCTTAATCATATGACTAACCTCACCAGTTAATGTAGTTTCTACATACATGTAACCAGGAGTTCTTGTTTTGTCCTTTATCACTTTCTTACCGCTGCGGACTTGAACAACCTTCTCCATTGGAATAAGAACGCGACCTACTAAATCACTCATACCTGCATGAGCCATATCTTTTTCGATATAGGTTTTTGTCTTGTGCTCTTGTCCACTTACAGTACGAAGCACATACCATTTCATTCCAGTATCTGACATGATTATCCGAAGATTGAATAAATGAACTCAAGCACTGTTGAGATCACCTTGTCCATACCAAACACAACTAGCGAAAAGATGATCGTCCCGATAAGCACCAAAGTAGTACTCTTTTGTAACTCACTCAAGCTTGGCCAAGTCGCTTTAACAGCGAACTCCTCCCATGAATCTTGTAATGATGTAAATATTTTGCTCATCTTTTTTTATTCTTTGCACGGACACAAGGATTCGAACCCTGATCAACGGTTTTGGAAACCGCTATTCTACCATTGAACTATGTCCGTATGTAGGCAGAAAGGCGCCTCCTAAAAAAGGAGGCACCTTAACTACCATTTTACTTATTCAAACGAGTTAATTACTCGATGATTTCAGTTACTTGACCCGCACCAACCGTACGACCACCTTCGCGCATTGCGAAACGTAAACCTTGATTAACCGCAACATTTGCGATCAATGAAACTGTAATTGTCAGGTTATCACCTGGCATTACCATTTCAACTCCTTCAGGAAGGTGAATTTCACCTGTAACATCAGTCGTTCTAAGGTAGAACTGCGGACGGTATTTGTTATGGAAAGGAGTGTGGCGACCACCTTCTTCTTTCTTCAATATATATACCTCAGCCTTGAATTTTTTGTGCGGAGTGATAGAACCTGGCTTACAGATTACCATACCACGACGAATATCTTCTTTAGCGATACCACGAAGTAAGATACCTACGTTGTCACCAGCTTCACCAGTGTCAAGAATCTTACGGAACATTTCAACACCAGTAATGGTTGAAGACAACTTCTCGTCACCAAAACCAATGATATCTACTACGTCACCCGTGTTACCAACACCAGTTTCAATACGTCCAGTTGCAACAGTTCCACGACCTGTAATTGAGAATACATCCTCAATAGGCATTAGAAATGGCTTCTCACGATCACGAACAGGCTCTTCGATCCAAGTATCACAAGCTTCCATTAATTCCATGATACTACCGACCCACTTGTCATCACCATTCAACCCACCTAGAGCAGAACCAGCAATTACAGGAGAGTTGTCTCCGTCGTACTCATAGAAAGAAAGAAGATCACGGATCTCCATTTCAACTAATTCCATAAGTTCTTCGTCATCAACCATATCGGCCTTATTCATGAAAACAACCATACGAGGTATACCAACCTGGCGACCCAATAGGATGTGCTCACGAGTTTGAGGCATAGGACCATCAGTAGCCGCAACTACAAGGATAGCTCCATCCATCTGTGCAGCACCAGTTACCATATTCTTCACGTAATCCGCGTGACCTGGACAGTCAACGTGGGCATAATGACGGTTAGCCGTCTCATACTCTACGTGAGAAGTATTGATAGTGATACCACGCTCCTTTTCTTCAGGAGCATTGTCGATAGAATCGAAGCTTCTCATTTCTGACAAACCTGCCTTCGCCAAACAAGTGGTGATAGCAGCTGTCAATGTTGTTTTTCCGTGGTCAACGTGACCGATGGTACCAATGTTCAAATGAGGCTTGGTACGTTTGAATGTTTCTTTTGCCATGACGAGCGATTATTAAATATATAAAACAGTATAAAGATTCTAATTTATAGAGCCAATGACGGGAATTGAACCCGTGACCTCTTCCTTACCAAGGAAACGCTCTACCGCTGAGCTACATCGGCCTTAAGGCCTTAAAATTTGAGCGAAAGACGGGATTCGAACCCGCGACCCTCAGCTTGGAAGGCTGATGCTCTACCAGCTGAGCTACTTTCGCGATGGTGGGGGGAGCAGGATTCGAACCTGCGAAGGTTTCCCAACGGATTTACAGTCCGTCCTCGTTGGCCGCTTGAGTATCCCCCCTTGTTAAGCAAGAAAACTATATAATTTTCTTGCAAAATACTTGAGCCAGTAGTCAGATTCGAACTGACGACCCCGAGATTACAAATCACGTGCTCTGACCAACTGAGCTATACCGGCAAATGTCAAAGATCTTCCGTCTTACAAACGGACTGCAAATGTAGTAAAGAGATTTAAACGTGCAATACTTCTTAAAAAAAAAGTGAAGACTATTTGTCTTCACTTTTTTTAAGGCTTAGCAACTCGTTGAGAGTTAATGAGTTTCTCTTTGTTTTTCCTTCATTTTTTTTAGTTTTCTAATCAATACTTCAATAACAATATCAGCCGCTTCCTCAAAAGACTTGCGCTCTTTAGTAACAATGATATCATTTCCAGGAACAGACATTCTGATTTCCACAATTTTATTCTCTCTGTTGTTATTATTATCAACCTTTAAGAACACATCCGTATTGATACTCTTATCAAAGAACTGGGTTGTCTTCTTCAGACGCTCCTGAATAAAAGCCAATAGCTTAATATCCGCTTTGAAGTTAACTGACTGAATGTTTACTGTCATAGTGCTTGATTTTTATGAACCCTTAGGATGAGCTCTGTTATACACTTTAACGAGCTCTTCGAAGGTACTTGTCGTATAAACCTGAGTCGAACTCAAGCTTTCATGCCCCATCAACTCTTTAACAGTGTTGATATCAACGCCTGCGTTTAAGAGATGAGTAGCATAGGAATGACGCAAAGTATGAGGATGCTTGTCAACCACCGTAGTGGCATCATTAAGATAGGACAATACGATATTATAAACAAGACTTGGGTAGAGCTTTTTCCCTTTACGGGTAAGTAATAGGTGGTGCGCGTCCGATTGAAGATGGTTTCTTGCCTGATGATATGAATTAAAGTACTCCTCAATAACAATAGGCAATGGTACTTGGCGCTCCTTATTTCTTTTTCCAATAATAGTAACCGTGCCTCTACTCCAATCGAAATCTGATTCCTTAAGCTCAATAAGCTCAGCCCTTCTCAATCCAAGCCCATAAAGCAACAATAGAATGAGTTGATTTCGCATTCCCTCAAAGTCAGAATTAAAGAGATCATCCTTAGTAAGCGATTCTAAATCTTGCTCAGGAATACTCATAACCAGTCTTTTTGCTGTTTTTAGACTACGTATACCATGAACGGGTTGATTCGTATGCCTATTGCTTTTTTCGCACCATTTGTAATAGCTACGAAGTGCACTTAGTGAACGATTAATGGATCTGTTTGAAATACCCGACTTATTTCTCCAAACAATAAAACGTTTGACATTCCCCTTCTCAGCCTCATTAGTGGAAATATCAAATTCATGATTCAAGAAGTCTTCCCAGCGACTCAATTCCAGTCCATAGGCATCAATTGTCTTCTCGCTCGCTCTTATTTCCGCGCGCATGTATTCCATAAAAGACTCGATATCGTCAGATGCCATTGACATAATTGGGATTACTTGAAACATGAAGTTACTAAAACAAAAAAAGCCCAACACAATGTGTTGGGCTTAATAATATATCTAAATAGTAGCCTATTCTTCCTCTGCGTTGCGCAAATTCTGAATATACGCAGCTTTCATGTTCATGCGTCGCTTAGCTTGTGCTGGTTTCGTATGATAACGATCAGCGCGAAGCTTGCGGACTACACCCGTTGAGCTATGTTTTCTTTTGTAGCGCTTGAGCGCACGTTCGATGGATTCACCTTCTTTGACATTAATTACGAGCATAGTAACACCTCCTTTCAAATTATGAACGCGAATGTACATCATTTTTCATTCAATAATATAGAGTTTGAGAAAATTAGTATCAACCTTTTCAAATTCTTTCCAATTGCAAAGTTCTGGCCATTTCAAGTCACCAAAAGTCTCACGATAGAAGGTTATGCGTTTGACTTGGGAATAGTTCAATTCAGGAAAGTTCAAGAGTTCTTTAAAGCTACTTTTATTCAAACTCATGGTTGGATTGTAATCTTCAACTAATAACCTCATATCCCATTCTTCTCTCCAAATATTATTGAGATATGTCGAATTCTTGAGGTGTTCTAAATCTGCTATATATCCATATTTAAACCTATAACGTATTATTTGATTCGCTGTCCAAGCACCTATCCCTGGAACAGATATCAATTCAAGACTGTCTGCCTTGTTTACGTCTATTGACAGCCACTTCTCCTGTTTATCAATTTGATCCGAAAAAATTATTTCTTGCTTAACTTGTCTTTGACTCTTACTATCATAGAGCCGCACGAACTCAAATTTTCCCAATCTTATCCAAAGTGAATCACTCAGCATAGGAGGTGATTGCAATAAATCATCTAGATTCCTATAAGACCACTGCCTGGAGATCCGATACCATAATCCCTTTTTGCCTGAGGCAGAGATGGGAAGTGAATAAACCACTGCACTATCTAATTCATTGATGCTAAGTGTACCCTTTTGCTCCCACCACCAAGTCAAAAATACCAGCTGGTCGAGATGTTTTTCTCTTGAGGGGAAAAGAAAAACCGCTCCACTAATTAGCGCAATGGCTATTAACAGGGCGGTTCTTGAAAGCTGATCTTTCATTAGCAAAAGGTTTTCTACCAAGCTAATCAGGATCTAATCAGTTGCACTATGTAGTGAATAACTTGAGGTTATTCAGTCCTTCTTCGCGTCGTTGTCAGAATAGGAATCTGATTCTCCATTGCTAGGAGTCTTAAGTACTTTTCGGAAAAAATAAATTGTTGCCGTAATTACTGTTCCCTGTGTCAATATGATCATGATAATAGCTGAAGTAGTCATTTATAGGGCTCTTTTTTTACGTTTATTCGATGCTGCTTTCACCATAGCGACCAAGACAAAGAAACATGTCAGTAAAAAGTACCGACTCATATCTATGTAGAACATGTCTGTAAGCACGTCGTTTTCCCACCAGATCACACCTGTGTCAAGGTGGAATACTTTATTGATAATACTGTCTGTAGCCCAAGGCCATCCATTTCCGGAAAGTAGCGAATTCCAGGCTGTTGACCAGTCGGAAAGTTCTCCGTTAAGTGGTTTTATCAGCGACGTGAATAATATTGTTCCAATGAACAATGGAGTAACGTATTTAATAATAGGCCTATATATCTTAGGCACTTTCATATCAGCGCCATCATTGATCTCTGCCCAACCTTTATCCATTCCGAAGACCCAAGCGAAGAGGATAACTTCAGCTAAAGCAAACACAACCAGACTTACTGTTCCCGTCCAGTAATCGTATTCATCAAATACTCCTTTCTCAAAAAATAGTATCGTTGGAAGACCCATAGCTAAAATGGAGACCCCTAATATGATGGCACTTTTATTTTTCGACCAATTGAATTCGTCTTGTACAAATCCCATGAATGGAGTACCCATAGCTAAGGATGAAGTAATACCTGCGAAAAATAGTAAACCAAACCAAGCTACTCCTGAAATAACGGCAATCACACTACCCCATTGGTCAAACAAGAAAGGCATCGTTTTAAATGCCATCATAAAACCAGCGTTTTCAATAACCCAATCCAATCCTAAATACCCTACAGCGATCGGTATAACGACGGCTGAACCGAGTACTATCTCAACAAAACCATTCATCCAGCCTGCGGCCATCGCATTCAAAGCGATATCATCTTTTTGTTTTAAATAGGAACTATAGCAGTGAATAGTACCCATACCAACGGATAATGTAAAAAATATCTGACCCGCTGCGGCAAGCCATATTTTAGGATTGGCCAACGTGGTGAAGTCCGGTTCCCAAAGAAAATTCAACCCTATAAAAGTAGAACAATCATCACATCGGCCAGTAGAACCAGTTGTCCAAGACATTATAGCCAAGAATGCACCAAAAAGAATGAGTAAGGGCATGGCGATTTTCGCCACGGTCTCTATACCAGCGCTAAGACCTCTAGAAAGAATGTAAATGTTAATGGTTAACGTTACTAAAAAAGCTACAATGGCCCAGACCGGAAAATTTATACCACTCCCTAAATCAACGTAATTATTAAAAAAGCTATCAAGTTGAGCTAAATCTAAACCTAAGAAGTCTCCTCTTAAAGACTTTATAGTATAAGTCAACGTCCATGACTCTATATAGGTGTAATACGCCATAACACCCATATTCGTAAAAATCCCAAAAACACCAAAGTATTTCCAGAACCTCCTTTTGGTCATGTTATCAAGTATGAATGGTGTACTATGATCACCATATCGGCCACCAAATCGACCCATGGCCCACTCCACCCACAACAAGGGTATTCCCATTAATAGGAAGCTGACTAAATATGGTATGATGAAAGTTCCACCACCATTTTGCACGGCTTGAACAGGGAAACGTAAAAAGTTACCAAGACCAACTGCATTTCCAGCCATGGCCAAGATGAGACCAACACGTGACCCCCAAGATTCTGTTGTTTGAGACATTCCTTATAGGATTGTTAAGAGTGAACATCGAAAATAGATGAAAGCAAAGTCTCTGACAAATATCCACTTACAATCCTGCTTGTTTTGAAATCAAGACCAGTGCTTCTGAAAAATTATGTGGATTATATCCTAATTTTTCACGTGCCTTAGAGATATCGAAGCCGGTAATTGGCGGTCGTTTTGCAGCTTGATTTAACGTTAAACTACTCACTTTAGTCACTGTGTCCATGGACAGATTAAAGTGATTAGAGACCGCCTCAACAAGCTTGTAAATTGACATGAAATCAGGACCTGAAATATTAAATATACCCTGTGCCTGTTGGTCTGCGGCTAGTAAGGCGCCTTGTGCTAAATCCTCAGCAAGTGTGGGTGTTCTGAATTGATCATCCACCACGTTTATCGCTTGACCCTTTTCTAAAGCTCCTTTAGCCCAAAGAACAATATTGCTTCTGCTTAAATCTTCTGCCATTCCTATGACTAAGACGGTCCTTAAAATCGACCACGAGCTCAGGTTTTGAATAATTTTTTCTGCCTCTAGCTTCGTTTCTCCGTAATAACTGATCGGATTGGGAGTGGCCTGCTCTGTATAAGGACCATTTTTGCCATCAAAAATAAAATCTGTAGATATATGTACCACATGTGCTCCAACATACACTGCCGCTTGGGCTATATTACTGGTACCCTTAACATTTAAGGCATAAGCCTCTTCTTTTTTTTCTTCGCATTCGTCAACGTTTGTCATTGCTGCGCCATGTATAATTACATCCGGAGCAAAAGAAGTCACGACATCCATCACTTGAGTCTCAACCGTGATATCCATTGATGCGTAACGAGCGTTTCCCAAAGCAACTACCCTGTTCTCTCCTCTTGCTGTGGCTAGAAACTCATGCTGAGGGTACTTTAGAGTGGCAGCAGCAATCTTTTGTCCCAGCAGACCATTAGATCCTGTAAATAATATTTTCATCTTGTTATTTGGTTTGGGCATTGAACCAGCTACGCATCGCTTTGATTTGACTATCATTCCCAAGTACATACAACTTAGAGTGTGGCGACACTCTAAAGTCAGGTGCTGGATTCACAGTTAAATTTCCGAGCTCAGAAATATAACCTATAACGGTACAGCCCGTCGCTTGACGAATATTCAAGTCCTTAATATTACAAGCACTGAACTCCTCCGGTAACTCATCGATTTGAATTTCCTCAATATTAGTAGCACTCGATCCTCCCATGCTCAAGTGGTCCAGAAAGTCCATTACCCCGGGATTCATGAGGTTGTGGGCTAAATGAGCACCCCCTACTAAGTTAGGACTCACCGTATAATTTGCCCCAGCTGATAAAAGTTTTTTCTCCGTACTTTCCGTATTTGCCCGGGCACCAATAACCATTTTAGGATTTATTTGACGTGCAGAAATCACTACGAAAAGATTATCTGTATCCGAAGAAAGTGCGGCAATCAGACTTTGTGCTTCACCGACATTCGCCTTTTCCAATACTTCATCCAGAGTTGCATCACCTAGGATCACATGGCAATCCTTGAGAGATTCCGAATACCTAGCAGCCCTCTCAACATCATTTTCGATGACAACTACCTGAGCGCCATATGCTCTTAATTTACTTACCACCTGTCTACCATTGCGGCCAATACCGCAGACTATAACATGATCATGTAACTTTTCCACTTTGCGTTTGAGTCTTTTGGTTTTTAAATATTCACGAACACTACCATCCATAGCCAATTGAGCTAATAAGCCTGCACCGTAAGCAAAGGTGCCAAAGCTAATTACAATAAGTACGATTGTAAACCAGGTTCCTAAAGTGCTTAATGGCTCGATCTCGTTGAATCCAACAGTACTTACCGTCTGTATCACCATATAGAGAGAGGATAACCAACTGAAGCCTTCAATATAACGGTACCCTACAGTTCCTAAAGTGAGTATGATCGTAAAAATAGCCAAAACCCTTCTCAGGCTGGCAAATGGGTTTCGCATTCTATAAAGGTAGAACGCTGCACTTCTATAGGCAAGTCATCCGGCCAATGATTTATTACTTGCTTGGACGAAAATGATATGGATAGACTAGATTTAAATCGATCCACTTAAAAAGAGACGACCATTCACTGTTAGTGAATAAACTTAAAGTGTTGTTGGACAGACATAATCTGACAATTGAATACCAGCCGCTTTAATCGAACCAAAACCACCAACTACATCAACTAGGTTGTGAATTCCTCTCGCCTTTAATATAGACGCAGCTATGACCGAACGATATCCACCAGCACAATGCACATAGAATTTTCCTTCGGTTGGTAGTTCTGTCATGTGGCTATTAATAAATTCTAGCGACGCATGTATGGCATTTGGAACATGCTCACTTTGATACTCGCCAACTTTCCTCACATCGACAATAACTGGATCAACAAGTTGGTCCAGGCCAGTAGCTGAAATTTGATCCATCGTGTCGATTTCTTTTCCAGCGTTACGCCATGCGTCAAAACCACCGTCTAAGAAACCGATGGTTTGATCATAGCCAACACGAGATAGGCGAGTCAATACCTCCTTCTCCATTCCCGGTTCTGTAACTAACAATAGTTTTTGTTTGATATCTGGAATCATAGCGCCTACCCACATGGCAAAGCTTCCTTTAATACCGATAAAAATAGATTGTGGAATAAATCCTTTAGTGAATACGTCTTGATGACGTGTATCAAGAATAAGAGCTTCGGTTTCATTTGCTGCCGCAGCGAATTCCTGTACACTTAAAGCTCTCATACCACGTTCCAAAACGGTATCTAGGCTTTCATAACCTGTCTTATTTAATCTTACATTCTCAGGGAAGTATGCCGGCGGTGCTTGAAGACCATCTGTTACTTCAGCAACAAATTCCTCAATGGTCATGTCTGAACGTAGCGCGTAATTGATCTGTTTTTGTTCACCTATTGTTCCAACGGTTTCCTTTGACATGTTTTTTCCACATGAGGATCCAGCACCGTGTCCTGGATAAACAATGACATCATCAGAAAGTGCTGTCTCTTATACACATCTGACGCTGCCGACGAATAGA
>OJIK01000007.1_pt1 | contig 83591 bp, 80 predicted proteins | sample 1595571 | NCBI WGS metagenome assembly OJIK01 (sample SAMN05416791, study PRJEB24817) | seawater metagenome | isolation source: Sea water | place: Canada:Atlantic | collected 2013-11 | reverse complement strand
ATATTCCAAAAATATCATTAGAGGTTGTAATAAAAGGTCCCGTTGCAATTGCAGGGTCAACACCTCTTTTGTTTAAAAATAAGGGTACAAAAGTACCAATTAATCCTGCAATAATAATAACGACAACTAAAGACACCGATATTGCTAGGGCCAGGTCTATTTTACCTTCATAAACCCACACAAAAAGAAACAAGAAAAGAGCTAAAATAACTCCGTTCAAAGCCGCTAATAGCATTTCTTTTAAAAGCCTACTATTAATACTTCCCTTTACATCATCATTTGCTAAACCTTGTACAATAATTGCAGAAGATTGTACACCAACATTACCAGCCATTGCCGCAATTAAAGGAGTGAAAAAGAATAAAGAAGCATACTTGCTAAATACATCTTGGAACCCTTCCATAATTATAAAAGCACCAACACCACCAATTAAACCGAGGAATAACCAAGGCAAACGCGCCTTTGTCAATTCAAAAATACTATCATCTGAATCTACATCTTGTGTTAAACCAGCCGCCATTTGATAATCTTTGTCGGCTTCTTCTTTTAAAAGATCAACAATATCATCAATTGTAATTCTACCCAATAAAACGTTATTGTCATCTACGACGGGTATTGCTTCCAAATCGTATTTTACCATGATTCTAGCAACGGTTTCATCATCTTCGTTCACGTTTACGGCATCTACTTTAGCTTTAGAGATATCTGCAATTTTCTGATCTGATTTGGCAACAATTAAATCTTTTAAAGACAATCTACCAACTAGTCTATCTTCCTTGTCTACAACGTAAATCGAGTGCACTCTTGTAACCTCTTGAGCTTGCCCTCTTATTCTGCGCATGCATCCGGCAACCGTCCACGTTTCGTAAACTTTTACCAATTCCTTTGCCATTAAAGAACCGGCAGTATCGTCTCCATAAGATAATAATTCTTTAATATCTTCTGCTAACTCACTGTCTTCAAGTTCATTAATTACACGTTTTTGACGTTCTTCTGAAAGTTCACCAATAATATCGGCAGCATCATCAGAATCCATTTCCCCAACCTCATTTGCAATTTCTTTTGCTGAGAAATTTTCTAGAATTTTTTCTCGAGTATCTTCATCTAACTCTGTAAGAATTTCTGATGTTTTTTCGCTATCTAAAAGTTTTATAATATAAATAGCCTCGTCAAAACTAACCTCATCTAATACTTCTGCAATATCTGCAAAATGGACATCTTCAAAAAGATTTTTTATTTTAGAATCGTTGTTTTTATCAATAAAACCAACTAGATTTTCGAGAAATTCATTTGTAATTTCAAATGCCATTTTCTATTAATTTTTGCGTTAGAGAAATAAAAGCTTGCACAGACAACTGCTCTGGGCGTTTTGTAAAGATAGGGTCTTCTTTTAAAGTTTCAGAAAGATTGAAAGATTTTAAGCTAGAACGCAACATTTTTCTACGCTGGTTAAAAGCTGTTTTTACAACTCTGAAAAATATTTTTTCATCTACAGGAAGAGAATAATCCTTTTTTCTTACCAATCTTATAACACCAGAATCTACCTTTGGTGGTGGATTAAAAACAGTTGGAGGAACGGTAAAAAGATATTCTACATCGAAAAAAGCTTGTGTTAGTACAGAAAGAATTCCGTAGACTTTACTTCCCTCTTTTTCTGCAATTCTCTTAGCTACTTCTTTTTGAAACATGCCCGCAAACTCTGGAACAAATGCTCTATTTTCTATTGCTTTAAAAACAATTTGAGTAGAAATATTATAAGGGAAATTACCAATAATTGCGACTTGTTTTTTCTGAAATATTTCTTTTATTTCCTTCTTTAAAAAATCTCCTTCTAAAACAGAAAAGTGCGCTGCTGAGGTATCTAATTTAATGTGCTCTAAAGGAAAAGTATCATGCAAATAAGCAACAGACTCTCTGTCTAATTCCATGACAGTAATTTTTGCTTTCTGTTGTAATAAATATTTTGTTAAAACGCCCATTCCTGGACCAATTTCTAAAACGTCATCATAGCCAATGCCAGTTAAAGCATCTGCAATGTCTTTTGCAATGCCTTCATCCGTTAAAAAATGCTGACCTAAATGTTTTTTTGCTTTTACAAACACAATCTTTGTTTTTATCCTCTTAAAAACAAAGGTACAGTTAAATTTTGCATAATTTTTGGGAGATATACAATATTAAGAACCTGGGGTTTGTTTTTAATTATGAGAAGGGTGAATTTATTTTAACTCTATTTATTTTTAGCGTTTTTAAACTAAAACACACTATAATTATAGACACAACTATAGCACTAATAAAACCTCCAATTGTTTTATTTGGTTCTATTCTATTTTTTAAAAAACATGAATTTATTTTAATTATTTGCACTTACTGGGTAAAACTCATCTACAATTTTTAACTCAGTTTTAAAAGTTAGCATTTTATCTGCAAATCGTTTAAGTCCCTCTGATTGTAGCTTAGAAGCATTAAACTTGTAGTAGTTTTCGAGATCTTCTCTTGTATTTGCAGCATACTGAATAGAATATGTTTTGCCTCCCATTTCCTCTTCTACTAAAACTTCCGTAAGCTTTGCAGATGTAAATTTTCCAGTATTTAGAACTTCAGTAATATGGGTTTTAATCCAGTTTAGCCATTCATCGTGCACTGTGGCGTCTATATTCGTAGTTACGTTGTATATGTACATTTTTTAGTCTTTAGTTTTCTGTTTTAAATTTAATGTTAGAACGATTAATCAGAAATTTTTATTAGGTCTCCTCTCAGTTTTCTGTATCTTTTTCGTGCATCTACTAAGTAAATACTAGAAGAATGTTCAAAAATTATTTTTTGGTAGTATTCTTGGGCTTTCTCTCTATTCTTTATTTTATTATGATATATTTCTGCCATCATAAAATAAATATCATCCGTTAAAAAGCCCTGATTATCTGCTGCTATAATTTTAGATAAACTTAGAAGAGCTTGTTCGTATTTATTTTGTTTTACAAGCAGTTTTGCTTGAAAAAACAATACGTCATCATAAATTACCTCTCCTGGTATTAAGCCGTTTACAAATACATCTTTTTGTGTGAATAGATTATTTAATTCATTTAATGCTGCATTATTTTTATTTTGAAACGCTAGTAGTTCTGCTTTAGCTAGTTGCTTTAGGCCAGAGGGAATAGAGTCTACAGGTTCATTATCTGATATTTTTAAATATAATGCGACTGCATCATTTGCAATTAATTGTGTTGTAGCACTTTTCAGTATTTTTAACTGTGCTTTTGCCCAATCAAAGTCTCCTTTAAAATAACTAGTTTGTGCAATTTTAAAACGTGCCTCTTGCGCCAGTTCGTGGTTTTTTAATTGCGTTTGTATTTGTGAAAAATAAATAAGGGCGGTGTTAAATTTTCCAGTAAAAACTAAAACATCTCCTAGCTTTAGTTTAATTCTAGCTTTATCAAATTTAGAATTTGCATACAAAAGAGCCTCTTTTAAAACAATAATTGCCTCTGTTGGTTTATTCTTATAGAAGGTTAAAAAATCAGCATACCCTACTTGTATTTTAATAGTAGCCGCATTCTTCCCAAAACGTTTAAAGATACTTGAAAACAACTTTTTTGTCTCAGGACTTTTAGTGGCAACTGCTATTTTAGTGAGGTATAAATTGGCATTAATTATCTCGCTTTTGGTATTTGATTTTTCAACAACAAAATTGAAACATTTTTTAGAAGTATCAAAAGAGTTGTTCTCAAATGCTGTTTTTCCGACGGTAAAAATGGCGCTTAAATCTTCTTTTTTTCTTTGGAACAAAGCCTTTTCTTGAATGAGCGCCTTTGTATAGTCTTTTTGCTGAGTAAACAACCAGCTGAGTAAAACATTCCAGACATCTTTAGGCTTACTGGCAGATTTTTTTAAAAGTGTTTTTCTAAATAAAATATTGGCCTCGTTTTCAGAATCTTCTGTAATATATTTGCTGGCATATCTTTGTATTACATTAAAATATCGATCATTGCTGTCAACTATCTCAATATAGGATTCAAACATTTTTTTATAATTACCTTTTTCTCCGTAAATCTGGGCAATTTGAAAAATATAATTTGCATTTTTATTAATTTGCATTGCTTTTTCATAGGCTAAAATAGCATTGTCTAATAAATTATATTCTTTAAAAAGGCCGCCAATTACAGCCGCATAAATAGTGCTTTTGTTTAATGAGTTTAGCGCAATTTTATAATTTATTTCTGCCGTATCTTTTAGTTGTTGTTTTTCGTAATTGTAGCCTAAGTATACATAAAGATAACCATGATCTTTATTGGTTTTTATTTTATTTTTAAGCAATTGCTCGGCAATTAAAAACCGGTCTGTTTCCTGGTAACACGAAATTAACCTTTCTAGATAGTTTGTATTAAAAGGACTGCTATCATATAGTTTTTTATAAAGGAGCGTTGCTTTTTCAAAGGAATTTTCTCTATAATAATTTTCAGCTAGAAGGTAATCATTCTGTATTATTTTTTCATTAGTACCTTGAGCAATACTCAAGCTACTAATCGCTATTAAAATAAAAAAAAAGAGATTCCTCATGAAATTCAAAGATACTCAAGAAACACTTTAAATTATTGTTAAACCAATCGTATTTTAATTCCTCGTATGTTTTTTTGGCACTAAAAATGCTTTTCCTTTAGGAAACATATTAAATTTTAAATTATGAGCACCTTACAAGCACAATATGAAATAATAAAAAGCAATGGAATTACATTTATGAAAAACGGACAAATAAGTGCATGTTTAAAGGCACTTGTAAAAATAAATAAATATAAAAAGGGTATGACTGCTCTGGCTTCTAATTAGTGTTTTCCATCCGAAAAAACTTTATTAGTTTATGGGTTTAGATTGATTACTAACACCAAGGACTAAAAATTATTTATGAAATGGTATCAAACCCACAATAAGGTACTAGTACGTCTGGTATTTTAATTCCGTCTGCTGTTTGATAGTTTTCTAAAATCCCAGCTAACACACGTGGTAAAGCTAAAGAGCTGCCATTTAATGTGTGTGCAAATTCACTTTTTCCGTGTTTGTTTTTAAAACGAAGCTTTAATCTGTTTGCTTGAAAGGTTTCAAAATTAGATGCAGAACTAATTTCTAACCAGCGGTCTTGTGCTGTAGAGAACAATTCAAAATCGAACGTTAAGGCAGCAGTAAAGCCAGTATCGCCTCCACACAAGCGCAAAATTCTATACGGTAATTTTAATTCTCTTAAGATGTCTTTAATATGTTCTACCATTCCACTTAACGCGTGGTAAGAATTATCTGGGTGCTCAATCCTAACAATTTCAACTTTATCAAATTGATGCAATCTATTTAAACCCCTAACATGTGCACCATAACTTCCCGCCTCTCTTCTGAAACAAGGAGTATAGCCTGTGCAACAAATAGGAAAGTCAGATTCTTGAACCAAATTACCACGAAACATGTTTGTAATTGGTATTTCGGCAGTTGGAATTAAATATAAATCATCTTCATTAGAATGATACATTTGCCCTTCTTTATCTGGTAATTGCCCGGTTGCAGTTGCAGATGCTGTGTTCACTAAATGTGGAACCTGGTATTCTTTATAACCAGCTGCTATATTTTTATCTAAAAAATAATTAATTAAAGCACGCTGCAGTCTTGCACCTTTTCCTTTATATACAGGAAAACCAGCACCCGTAATTTTTGTACCCAATTCAAAATCTATAATGTCATATTTTTTTGCTAATTCCCAATGCGGCAAAGCATTTTCACCTAAATCAGGAATAATTCCTTCGCTAAAAATATTTTCATTGTCATCTTCAGAACTTCCTGCTTTTACAGAAGCATGCGGAATGTTAGGTATTTGAAATAACAGGTTCTGTAACTCTTCAGCAAAGTCATTTAACTTTTCAACTAATTCTTTAGATTGCTCTTTTAGTTGCCCTGTTTTTTCTTTTAAAAGATTTGCTTTTTGTACTTCACCAGATTTAAAAAACCCACCAATTTCTTTAGATAATTTATTAGATTCAGCTAAAATGTCATCCATAGAAACTTGTGTAGCTCTTCTATTTTCATCCGCTGTTAAAACTCGTGTAACGATGGCTTCTGCATTTGCAAAATTACGTTTTGCCAAACCCGCTAAAACAGTTTCTTTGTTTTCTCTAATAAATTGTACTTGTAACATGTTTTCTAAGAATTATGAAATGCAAATATATAATTTGTGAGGTAGAAAATTATAAATTATCCTGTATATAATTCCTTGAGGCTTGTTCGTCCTGTTTGAGTTGAAGAATTAAAGAATCAAGAGAATCAAATTTATGTTCATCTCTTAAAAAATAAATCAATTCAATTTTTAAATTTTTACCGTACAAATCTCTTTCAAAATCAAAGAAATGAACCTCTATCGTTTGGTGCTTTCCATTAACCGTAGGTCTGTTGCCAATATTCATCATACCGTATACAGTTTTATTTTCTATAAGAGACTTTACAACGTACACCCCTACTTTTGGTATGAGTTTATAATCTTCTTTAATATCAATATTTGCAGTAGGGTAACCGATTGTTCCGCCTATTTTTTTTCCGTTTACAACAAAACCATTTAACATAAAATTATAGCCTAGATAGTTGTTGGCAGTTTTTAGATTGCCTTTCGACAAAGCACGTCTTACTTTTGTAGAGCTTACAGAAACATCATCTATATCTTGTGCTGGAATCTCTTCTACAATAAAATCATATAAATGGCTGTATTCTGTTAATTGCTCAATATTACCTTCTCTGTTTTTTCCAAAATGATGATCGTACCCAATAATTAATTTTGAAATATTAAAAGTGTTTACTAAAATTTCTTTTACAAATTCTAAAGCAGTTGTTTTAGAAAAAGCCTTGTCAAAGGGATGAATGATTAAGTAATCTAAACCTGTTTTTTCTAAAAGCTTAGCGCGCTCATCTATTGTATTGAGTAATTCTATAGTTGCATTCTTTTGTAAAACCATTCGTGGGTGTGGGAAAAAAGTTAATAAAATAGCTTTTTTACCTGCTTCTTTAGCTTCTGAAACTAGTTTTTCAAGTATTTTTTGATGCCCGAAATGAACACCATCAAAAGTACCAATCGTAACAAAAGTTTTTTCGTCTGTAGAAAAGTTAGCAATATTTTTAACTATTTTCAAAAGGAATGAGTTTATCACAGCAAATGTACGATAACTAATGGTTTTTTTAAAAATCTGTAGTGTGGTTTTGTATTAATAATATGGCAAAAAATTAACAATAATTTAAGAAAAATATAAAAATTAATGTTAAATAATCAATTATTGAAATTTTTTTGTAATTTGCATACTAGTAAACAAACCAATTTAAATTATGATAAAAAAGATTATACTTTTTGCATGCTTAACGTTAAGTAGTGTTGCAATGGTTGCACAAACCACTGTTAACGGTACAGTTAAAGACTCAAAAACAGGAGAAACACTTCCGGGTGCAAACATTAAAATTGAAAATAAGGCTGTGGGTACTACCACAGATTTTGATGGAATTTTTGTTTTAGAAGTTGCCGACAAACCACCTTTTACATTAGAAATATCTGTTTTAGGGTATAAAATGAAAAAAGTTGAGGTAACAGAAAACAATCAAACAGTTGATGTAACTTTAACAGAAAATGAAACTTCATTAGATGAAATTGTAGTTTCTGCTTCTAGAACTCCAGAACGTATTATGGAGTCTCCCGTTACGATTGAAAGATTAGACAGTAGGGCTATTAAAAACACTTCTTCACCTTCTTTTTATGATGGTCTAGAAAATTTAAAAGGAGTAGATGTAAACACAAACAGTTTAACATTTAAATCCGTAAACACAAGAGGGTTTGCAACTTTTGCAAACACACGTTTTATGCAATTGGTAGATGGAATGGATAATTCTTCACCAGCATTAAACTTTGCCTTAGGTAATTTACTAGGGATGTCTGATTTAGATGTAAAGACAGTAGAATTATTACCAGGTGCATCTTCTGCATTATATGGAGCAAATGCTTTTAACGGTATCATGTTTATGACAAGTAAAAGTCCTTTTGATGACCAAGGAATTAGCCTTTCTTTAAAAGGGGGTCTTACAAGTCAAGAAGCGGGAGGAGACAATGAGTTTACCGATTTTAGTATTAGATTGGCACATGCTTTTTCTAATAAATTTGCAGCCAAAGCTACCCTTTCTGTATTAGAAGGTACAGATTGGACAGCAACAGATTATAGAAATACAAGAAACGGAGAAATGGTTTCTGGTGACAGAAACTCAGACAGAAACTATAATGGTGTAAATGTATATGGAGATGCAGCTTCTGCAAACATGAGAGGTGTTGCACAAACTTTAGAAGGTTTAGGCCTTATCCCTGGTGGAGCATCAGCTTTAATACCAAGTGAAAGCATTAGTAGAACAGGTTACAATGAAAAAGACTTGATGGATTACGGTGTAAAAAGTGTAAAATTTGGAGCTTCTTTAAATTATCGTCCTTTTGGAGATGATCGTTTAGAGGTTATTTGGAATTCTAAAGTAGGTACTGGTACCACGCAATATTTAGGAGGTCAAAAATACTCTATTAAAAACTTTTTGATGCAACAGCATAAATTAGAGGTTAGGGGTAAAAACTTCTTTGTAAGAGGATATACAACTTCAGAAGACGCAGGAGATTCATACAACACCCTATTTGCCGCTTTAAATATTAACAGAGCATGGAAAGATGATAGTACATGGTTCGGCCAATATACAGGAGCTTATTTACAAGGAACCTTAGGGGGATTAAACTCAGATCAAGCACACGCAGTAGCAAGACAAACTGCAGAAACTGGAAGATTTGAGCCAGGTTCAGCAGAATTTAATGCAGCTTTTGATAGAATTACTACAGACCCAGATTTAATAACAGGGGCAAAGTTTAGAGATCAAACGAAATTATACCATGGAGATGCAAATTATAATTTTCAAGATCTAATCAATTTTGCAGAAATTCAAGTAGGGGGTTCTTATAGAAGATATTCTTTAAATTCTTTCGGAAATATTTTTACAGATTCAGATGGTCCTATTGATTATGATGAATATGGGGTATACACACAAATACAAAAAGGTTTCTTAGAGGAAGAGCGTTTAAAGGTAACCGCTTCTATTCGTTATGATAAAGCACAAAATTTCAACGGTAATTTTTCTCCAAGAGTTTCATTTGCGTATGCAGCTGGTGAGAATAAAAACCAAAACTTTAGAGCTTCTTTTCAAACAGGATTTAGAAACCCAACAACACAAGATCAATACATTGGTTTAGATGTTGGTAGTGCAATATTATTAGGTGGGGTTGAAGATAATTTAGATAGATTTAGTACAACTTTTGGAGACGGTACAGGAGCTAGTTATACATTAACAGGTAGAGATGTGTATGCAAATTCTTATACTGCTGCAAGTGGTGGAACTGTTAAAGCAGATGTGGACTATATAAAACCAGAAAAAGTAACCGCTTATGAAGTAGGTTATAGAGGTTTATTGAATGCAGGTTCACAAAGATTCACGATAGATTTAAGTGTATACTATAATCAATATGAAGATTTCATAGCAAATACAAATGTTATCGTACCTTATAATGCATCAGGAGCTTACAAAATTTTTCAACTGTATAGCAATTCTACAGCAGATATAAGTTCTTATGGAACAACCATTGGATTAAATACAACAGTTTTAAATGGGTTTAATTTAGGTTTGAACTATACGTTAGCTAAATTTGAGTTTGATCAAGCATCAAATCCAGATTTTGAAGCAGGTTTTAATACACCAGAGCATAAAGTTAAATTACAATTTGGTAAAACAAATTTATTTAAAAACGTTGGTTTTAATTTCAATGCAAGATGGCAAGATTATTATAGATGGGAATCTACTTTTGTAGATGCTACTATAAAAGCAAGAACTGTTTTAGATGCTCAAATTAACCTTACTGTTCCTTCAATGAAATCTATTTTCAAAATAGGAGGCGCTAACTTAATGGGGCAAGAATATTTAAGTGCACCAGGTATTGGAGCAATAGGTTCTCAGTACTACTTATCTTGGACAATTAATAACTAATAAATATAAAATAGATGAAAAATTATAAATATATAGGTTTACTTCTTTTATCAATTGGCGTTGCCTCTTGTGATGTAAACAATGAATTAGATATTATAGAAGCAGAAGCTATTCCAGAAGTAGCATTAAATACAAATGGTTTAGATTTCTCTACATACATTTCAGTTGGTGCTTCTTTTACAGCAGGTTATACAGATGGAGCAATGTTTATAGCAGCGCAAGAAAATTCATTTCCAAATATTTTGGCAGGGAAGTTTGGCACAGAATTTATCCAACCTTTAATGAACGATAATATTGGAGGATTAGTATATGGAGGAACAGCAGTTCAGCCACCGAGATTTTACTTTAATGGGGCTGGGCCAGCAAGATTACCTGCTACGCCAACAACAGAATTAACAACTGTTCTTAGTGGTCCATTTCATAACTTTGGTGCTCCAGGTGCTAAAAGTTTTCATTTAGGTGTTTCTGGTTATGGAGCGTTGAATCCTTATTTTGGTAGAATGGCTTCTAGTCCATCAGCTTCTGTATTGGGAGATGCTTTGGCAACAAATCCAACATTTTTTACTTTATCAGAAATTGGAGGAAATGATGTTCTAGGATATGCACTTTCTGGAGGTTCAGGTGTAGACCAAACGGGTAATTTTGACCCATCTAGTTATGGCGGTTCAGATATTACAGATCCTAATGTTTTTGCATCAGTTTTTAGTGGTATGGTTACTGCTTTAACTGCAAACGGAGCAAAAGGAGTAGTAGCGAATGTGCCTTATATTACAGATTTAGCTAATTTTACAACAGTACCTTATAATCCAGTGCCTTTAGATGGCGCTACGGCTGGAGCAGTAAGTGGTGCATATGCACCTTATAATGGAGGAATTCAACAAGCGCTTGGATACTTAGCTGCCGTAGGTTTTATCTCACCAGATGACGCTGCTGCAGAGATAGCGAAAAGAACAATTTCTTTTTCTGCAGGACAAAATGCTGTAGTTATTGTGGATGAAGACTTAACAGATTTAGAAGCTTTAAATCCTGCATTTGCTGGATTAAAGCAATATAGACATGCCACTGCAGATGATTTATTATTACTAGCTAGTTCTACTGTTATTGGTACAACTGTAGGAGGTAATCCACAATTAATTAACGGAGTAACTGTTCCTTTAGCTGATAATTGGGTTTTAACACCACAAGAGCAGGCTTCTATAATGACAGCTACAGATGCTTATAACACAACTATAGCCGCGGTTGCAAGTTCAAACCCAAATATTGCTTTAGTAGATTTTAAAGGTGTTTTAACAGAAGCTTCTACTGGAATTCAGTTTGACGGGTATACAATGACAACAAGTTTAGTTACTGGTGGTTTAGTAAGCTTAGATGGTGTTCATTTAACAGCAAGAGGTTATGCACTTATGGCAAACAAAATCTTAGCAGCTACAGACGCTGAGTTTGGTTCTAACTTTACTTCAGCTACAAATGGTTTAGCTAAAGCAGGAGACTATCCTACAAACTACTCTGCAATGTTAAGGTAATTAACATACAGTTTTAATATAAAAAAAGGTTGCGCAATTTGCGCAACCTTTTTTTATTGTCTCTATTTTTTTAAGAATTTAAGAAAGCATACCAACAGCTCTTTTAACTCCACTTACAAAAATATCTATTTCTTCTTTTGTGTTGTAAAAAGAGAAAGAAGCCCTAATAGTTCCTGGTATTTGATAGAAATCCATAATTGGTTGTGCGCAATGATGCCCTGTTCTAACCGCTATACCAAGCTTATCTAAAATTGCTCCAATATCATAAGGATGTATCCCACCTACGTTAAAAGAGATTACAGCGGTCTTTTCAGCGGTTGTACCGTATATTTTTAAATCTTCAATTTTTAACAACTCTTGCGTTCCGTATTCTAGAAGCTCATGTTCATAAGAAGCAATGTTGTTAAAGCCCACTGCGTTCATATAATCTAAACCAGCACCAAATGCAATACCTCCACAAATGTTTGGGGTACCCGCTTCAAATTTATGAGGCAAGCCTGCATAGGTTGTTTTCTCAAAAGAAACCGTAGCAATCATTTCTCCACCACCTTCATAGGGTGGTAATTTTTGCAACCATTTTTCTTTTCCGTATAACATACCAACACCGGTCGGTCCGCATAATTTATGAGCAGAAGCAACATAAAAATCTACATCTAAAGCTTGCAGATCTGGTTTTATGTGAGGGGTTGCTTGTGCCCCGTCTAATAAGACAGCAGCATTAAAAGCATGTGCTTTTGCAATAATTTCTTCCACAGGATTAACCGTTCCTAGCGCATTAGAAACATGATTACAAAAAACTAATTTTGTTTTTTCATTTACCAAATCATGGTAGGCATCCATATTCAAAGAACCGTCCTCTAACATTGGAATTACCTTTAAAATAGTACCCGTTTTTTCACACAGCATTTGCCAAGGCACAATATTAGAATGGTGCTCTAAAGCAGAAACAATAATTTCGTCTCCTTTTTGGAGTATAGAAGCAAAACCAGCAGCAATAATATTAATACTATTTGTGGTACCAGAAGTTAGAATAATTTCATACGCCTCTTTTGCATTAAAATGGTGTTGTACTTTAATACGCGCTTCTTCATACTTATCTGTAGCTTCTTGACTTAAAGTGTGCACTCCTCTGTGAATATTTGAATTGTAATTACTGTAGTAATCCACAATTGTATCTATAACAATTTGGGGTGTTTGAGAAGTTGCTGCATTGTCAAAATACACCAAAGGTTTTCCATGAACAGTTCTTTTTAGAATTGGGAAATCTTCACGAATTTTATCAACATTAATCATACACGTCATATTTAATTACAAAGATAAAGCATGCATTTGTAAAGTTTTCATAAACTGAATATGATTTTCTTATTTTTACATCACTAAACTATATTTGCTATGAAAATATTGAAACGCATTCTGCTATTTATAGCGGTTTTTCTTATAATACTTGTAATTTCTAACTATCCAAAGTTGAATATTTTAGCAGGATACTCTGCAAAAAACACAACTTCTTCTGTTTTTCTTGGGGAAAGAACCCTCGAGTTTACAGACAAAACTGACAATAATTTTTCGCCAGTAAATTTGGCTACAGATCTATTAGATTTAAAAAACAAGTTTGTAATTTCTTCTGTATTGGGTTTATTAACTAGAAAAGCAATTTACAGGGAAGGTTTGGGTGCTGTTTTAACTTTGAACGTTAATGATGAAACTGCTTCCTATTTATTTCCTAAAAGGGAAAATGCAAACAACAACATTCCTTTTCCTTACGGGAACGCTCCTCAAAAAGACACTATTTTTAAGAATATCAATTATAAGAAACTAAGAGAAACAGTTGGTGCTATTTTTGGAGAAAACAAATCGAGGGCAGTGTTAGTTATTTATAAAGATCAGCTTGTTTTAGAAAAATATGCAGACGGATTTGATAAAGATTCTAGAATTTTAGGTTGGTCTATGACTAAAAGCATCATGGGTACTGTTTTTGGCGTTTTACAGCACCAGAATAAGATAAACATCCATAACAAAGCACCTATTGCTTCTTGGCAAAAGGACGCACGTAAAAACATTACCATCAATAATTTATTACAAATGAATTCTGGTTTAGAATGGGATGAAAATTATGATGAAATTTCTGATGCTACAAAAATGTTATTCTTAGAAAGAGACATGACTAAGATGCAAGCAGAAAAACCGTTACAAAATAAAACCAATGCTTTTTGGAATTATTCTTCTGGTACTTCTAATTTATTGTCAGGAATTTTAAGAGATCAATTTAAAACGCATCAAGAGTATTTAGATTTTTGGTATACAAACCTCATTGATAAAATTGGAATGAACTCTATGGTGGTTGAAAGTGATTTGGTAGGAAATTATGTTGCTTCTTCTTATGCGTGGGCAACTGCCAGAGATTGGGCAAAATTCGGACTACTATACTTACATAACGGAAACTGGAACGGAGAAGAACTATTTACTAAAAAATGGGTAGACTATATAACAACACCATCGCCAACCTCAAACGGAGCCTACGGAGCGCATTTTTGGTTAAATGCAGAAAAGCAATTTAAAGATGTTCCTAAAAACATGTATTTTGCAGACGGCTATCAAGGGCAAAGGGTATACGTTTTGCCAGATGAAGATTTGGTTATTGTTCGTTTTGGTCTGTCTTGGTTTGAAGAAAATATATTTTTGAAAGGGATTTTAGAGTCGATAGATTGAAGTTAAGTTATAACGTAAAAACCACGCAAATTGCGTGGTTTTTACGTTATACAAAATGCAACTTAGTTGCTTATAAATCGAAACCAATTTTTACATTTAATTTATTTGCAATAATTTTAGCAATACGTTGTTTTACCTCCGGTATCTTTACGCTTTCTAAAACAGTATTTGCAAAAGCAAACATTAACAATGCTTTACCTTCTTTCTCTGGAATTCCACGCTGTTGCATGTAAAATAACGCATCATCATCTAATTGGCCAATAGTACAACCGTGAGAACATTTTACATCATCTGCAAAAATTTCTAGTTGAGGTTTTGCATTTATAGTAGCCTTATCACTTAATAAAACATTGTTGCTTTTTTGATATGCATTTGTTTTTTGTGCTTCTTTATCTACAACTACTTTACCGTTAAAAACACCTGTAGAACGCTCATTATAAATTCCTTTATAATCTTGGTGGCTTTCACAATTTGGTTCTATGTGATGCACTAAAGTGTGGTGATCTACATGTTGTTTTCCTTCAAGAATCGTAATTCCTTTTAAGATAGAATCTATGTGCTCTCCCCTTTGATAAAAGTTTAAATTGTTTCTTGTGATATTTCCACCAAATGAAAAAGTGTGCACAGAAACAATACTATTTGATTTTTGCTCGATGTAAGAATTATCTACTAGCGAAGCATTTGTATCATCATTTTGAATCTTGTAAATATCTACAGTTGCATCTTTTGCAGCAAAAACCTCAGTAACCGCATTTGTTAAAACAGGGTTTGAAGTTAAACTTTGATGACGTTCTATAATTTGAACGTGTGCATTTTGCTCAACTACAATTAAGTTTCTTGGTTGCAACATGGTTGCTGCCTCAGAGCCTGTGGTAAAGTTGATAATTTGAATCGGCTTTTCTACCTCTACATTTCTAGGAATATAGATGTAAGCACCTTCATTTGCAAAAGCTGTATTTAAAGAGGTTAAATTGTCTTTTTTAGCTATTTTATTGAAGTAATTTTCAATAACGGCTTTGTATTTTGGTTTGGTTAATGCAGCAGACATTAAGCAAACATCAAAAGTGTCGTGTGTGCTTTCCGATAAGAAAGAACTGTATTTTCCATCTATAAAAACAAGCTTATATGTGTCTATATCATGTATAAAATACTTTTGTACATCTGCTAATTGAATCGAATTTTCTTTATTAGGAAACAAACTATAATCTTGCTTTAAAACTGAGTTTAAAGAAGTGTATTTCCAAGCCTCTAACTTTTTAGTAGGAAAGCCTAACTTTTCAAAATTTTGAAACGCTTCTGAACGAATTTCGTGTATATCAGAATTTGTATCTACACGATTTTCAAATGCTACGTATGATGATAATAATTTATCGTTTAATTCCATTTTTTCAGTTTTCAGTTTTTAGTATCGGTACGCATTTCTGTATACTTTTACTAAAATCTAATTTTACACTAATTCTTGCTTAATCCAATCATATCCTTTTGCTTCTAATTCTAAAGCCAAAGAAGCATCACCTGTTTTCACAATCTTTCCATCGTATAGAACATGCACAAAATCAGGAACTATATACTCTAATAAACGCTGATAATGTGTTATCACAATAACTGCATTGTCTTCAGACTTAAGTTTGTTTACGCCGTTTGCAACAATTCTTAAAGCATCTATATCTAAACCAGAATCCGTTTCATCAAGAATTGCTAATTTAGGCTCTAACATTGCCATTTGAAATATTTCGTTACGCTTCTTTTCTCCTCCAGAAAAACCTTCGTTTAGAGAACGTGATAAGAATTTACGGTCTATTTCTAATAATTCAGATTTCTCGCGAATCATCTTTAACATGTCTTTTGCAGGCATGTCTTCTAAACCTTTTGCTTTACGCGTTTGGTTTATTGCAGTTTTTATAAAGTTAGTTACAGAAACTCCAGGGATTTCTACAGGATATTGGAAAGATAAAAACACGCCATTATGTGCTCTTTCTTCTGGTGCGAGCTCGCTAATATCTTCATCATTTAATTCAATAGTTCCCGAAGTAACCTCGTAATCATCTTTACCCGCTATAATATTAGCCAACGTACTTTTTCCAGCACCATTAGGACCCATAATTGCGTGAACTTCACCAGCTTTTACTTCTAAATTTAATCCTTTTAAGATTGATTTATTGTCTATACTTGCTTGTAAATTTTCTATTTTTAACATTGTAATTTGTCTATTTGCCTTTAGATTATCGCTATTAGCAGTTTAATATTTTTATTTTTTTTTGGAGCGTTGTTTAAACGATTTAACGAACAAACAATGAAAAGGTTAAAAATTTTAACCAACACTTCCTTCTAAACTAATTTCCAATAATTTTTGAGCTTCCACTGCAAATTCCATTGGTAAATTATTTAAAACTTCTTTACTAAATCCGTTTACAATTAATGCGATTGCTTTTTCAGTATCTATTCCACGTTGGTTGCAGTAAAATAATTGCTCTTCACCAATTTTACTTGTAGTTGCTTCATGTTCTACTTGTGCTGTTTTGTTCTTCACGTCTATATAAGGGAAGGTGTGAGCACCACAATCATTTCCCATCAGCAAAGAATCACATTGAGAGAAGTTACGTGCATTTTCTGCTCTTGGGCTTATCTGAACTAATCCTCTATATGAGTTTTGTGATTTTCCGGCAGAAATACCTTTAGAGATAATGGTTGATTTGGTGTTTTTCCCCAAATGAATCATTTTTGTTCCAGTATCTGCTTGCTGGTGGTTGTTAGTTACTGCAATTGAGTAAAACTCACCTACAGAATTGTTTCCTTTTAAAATACAAGAAGGATATTTCCAAGTTATAGCAGAACCTGTTTCTACTTGTGTCCAAGAAACTTTTGCATTGGTTTCGCAAATAGCTCTTTTAGTTACAAAATTGTAAACACCACCTTTTCCTTCTTTGTTCCCAGGATACCAGTTTTGAACTGTAGAGTATTTTATTTCAGAATCATCTAAAGCAATCAATTCTACAACTGCTGCGTGTAATTGATTTTCATCTCTACTTGGCGCTGTACAACCCTCTAAGTAAGAAACGTAACTACCTTTATCTGCAACGACAAGTGTTCTTTCAAACTGTCCTGTTCCACCTTCATTAATTCTAAAGTAGGTAGATAATTCCATCGGACAACGAACGCCTTTTGGAATGTAACAAAAAGATCCATCTGAAAAAACTGCTGAATTTAATGCTGCATAAAAATTATCAGTTGTTGGTACAACCGTTCCTAAATATTTTCTAACTAATTCTGGATGTTCTTGAATTGCTTCAGAAATTGGCATAAAAATAATCCCCTTTTCCCCTAGTGTTTTCTTAAAAGTTGTAGCTACTGAAACGGAATCTATTACAATATCTACAGCTACGTTCGCTAATTTCTTTTGCTCATCTACAGAAATCCCTAAACGCTTAAACGTATCCAGTAATTCTGGATCTACTTCATCTAAAGAATTTAATTTTGGTTTTGCTTTTGGTGCTGAATAATAGGCAATATCTTGAAATTTCGGCTTTGTATAATTTACATTTGCCCATTCTGGCTCGTCCATTTTTTCCCAAACACGATATGCTTCTAAACGCCAATTGGTCATCCATTCCGGCTCGTTTTTCTTTTTAGAAATTGCTCGAACTACATCTTCACTTAAACCTTTCGCAAAAGTTTCACTTTCTATATCTGTATAAAAACCATATTCATATTCTTTGGTTTTTAATTCTTGTTCTAAATCTTCTTCTGTATATTTACTCATAATTTTTATTTTTTATTCCTTCTCTTTGGGAAGATTAGGATTAATTTTTTTAGAGTGAAAATGATTCCCCACAACCACAAGTTCTATTTGCGTTTGGGTTATTAAATACAAATCCTTTTCCGTTTAGGCCTCCGGAATATTCTAAGGTAGTGCCAACTAAATATAAAAAACTCTTTTTGTCAACAATAATTTTTACGTTATTCTCTTCAAAAACTTTATCGTTTTCCTCTTTTTTATTGTCAAAAGTTAAATCGTAAGACAAACCTGAACAACCACCACTTTTTACGCCAACTCTTACGAAATCGGTTACTGCGTCAAAGCCGTCGTCAGTCATTAACTCTACGACTTTCTTCTTCGCTGTGTCTGAAACTTTTATCATATTTTTAAATAGATTAAATCTAAATTGAGTGCAAATATACAATATAAGTAGAAGAAAAGCGAAGAACTTTCATTGTGAAACCCAATAATTCGATTGCTTTTATTGATTACTCCTGAAAGTTCGGATTATTTATAAATTCTCTATCGGTAAGCGATAGCAGGAAGGCTTTTAAATCGTTTTTATCTTTTGTAGATAAGTGAACACCACCTTCATTTACCTTCTTCATTAAAGGATCTATTGTTGAAGACTTTTGAAGACCTTCAGAATAATGATTGATAACCTCCTCTAACGTTGCAAACCTACCATCATGCATATAGGGTGCTGTAAAAGCTAAATTACGAATAGATGGCGATTTAAATTTACCGTTATCATTAGGGTCTCCTGTTACCTCACCGAATCCTAAATCTTGAAAAGTAATGTCTAAACCGTTATTATGAAATGCGTTATCTGTCCAAAGAGGATTGTTATTGCTACCATGACAATGAAAACAATCTCCTTTTGCTTCATCCATAAAAACATTGAATCCGTTTTGTTCCTCTTGCGTTAAACTGGTTTCACCAAGTAGGTATTTATCAAATTTAGAATCTCCAGAAACAAGAGTTCTTTCAAATTGTGCAATCGCTTTTGTAACTAATTTGGCATCTATTTCGGAAGTACCAAAGGCCCGTAAAAACAATGTTGGATATTCTGTGCTTTCTTGCAGTTTTTGTACTACTAGATTCCAGTTTGCGTGCATTTCTATCGGATTTGAAACAGGTTCTAAAGCTTGTTGTTCTAGTCCAAACTCTTTTCCGTCCCATGCAAAACGTTCATCAAAATTCCAAGCTAAATTAAATAAAGGCATTGCATTTCTTTTCCCAAATTCTCCTTGTACCCCTGTACTAAATTGTTGTTGGTCTGTAAATGCTTTTTTAGGATTGTGGCAAGAGCTGCAGGCTTTTGTGTTGTCTCCCGATAATTTTTTATCAAAAAAAAGTTTTTTACCCAACAACACCCCTTCCTCGGTTAATAAATTGTCTGCAGGAATTATAGGTGCAATTAATTTGTCTGCAAACAGTGCGGGTATTTCTAAGTTATATGGAACTGGTGTATAGATTTCTTCTTCTTTAGACGAACAAGATGTCAAAAGAAAAAATGCAAAGAAATATATATACGGTTTTTTCATGTGTTTTTCTTTGTCATTACAAGTTCTTAAACCCTGGAAACCTTAATGACAATGTGTTATTAATTTACTATACCCAAACTAAAAACGGACTCTCCATTTGCACGCATCATTTTTTGAGCTTCAAAATTTGGCATTAAAATGGTATTTAACTCATTTAAGTTCCATGTATTCGGATTTTTAAACCATTCTGCAAGGTTCATTTTAATCTCAATTTCAGTAGTATTTGCAACCACTATTGTTCCTAAATTCACTTCAAATGAAGTGTCTTCAAATTTTAAATTATCAGGATCTGTTCTATCTACAGCTTTAATGGTGTGGTAGTTAAAACCAGATGCTTCATTGTTGTTGTCTATATATTTTCCATCAAGCTGCATGAAATGATACCCACCCCCTAACATTCCTGGAACACTAAAATTTGCAGAATTTAAATCTTGGTAAGTTCCGTCTGTATTGTCTTCATCTGAAAAACCAAACCTAAAAGAGAGGGTGTAGGATTCACCTGTAAGTTCAGGAATGGTGATGGATGTTCCAGCGTTTTCTCCAACATCAACGAAATGATAGTTTTTACCATTTATGAGGCTAATATTTGAAACAACATACCGCAATCTTTCAATACTTAATCGCTCTCCATTTTCGTTTGTAAACTTTAATTCATTAAAATCTTGTGGTGTAATTTTTAATCCATTCCAATGATGTGTAAAGTTTAAGGTTACTGTAAATTGTTCTGGGAATATACAGCAATCAAGTTCTTCTTTTTTACCACAGCGCAGAAAGATTAGTAGCATTAAAATTAATAAATAGTATTTTTTTCTCATTTTATTTGAATGATTAAAGCGTCTGTAAATCCTTTGTTTTCAGGAATATCTTGATCTGAACTACTACTTTCACCAACGGCAATAATCGATTTGTTATTTAGTTCTACAACATCATATAAAAAGTCTATTTCCGAGCCCCCAAATGTTTTTTGCCATAAAAGGTTTCCGTTTTCGTCAATTTTTAAAATAAGGGCATCATTTTGACCTTTGTTTTGAAAACCGTTGTCTAAGCTTCTAGAGCTTCCTGCAATTAAAAATCCGTTATCTTGTGTTTTATAAATTGCTTTTGCTACTTCAAAACTAGATCCTCCTATTGTTTTTTCCCAAATAAGATTTCCTTCTGTAGAAACCTTCAGTATCCAAATATCTGCTGCGCCATTATTTTTAGAAACGTCTTTATCTGTGCTTCTAGTGTTACCAACAATTATAAAGTTTCCATCATTTGTAGCTGTAATTGCAGAGGCTTCGTCAATTTCAGAACCGCCAAATGTTTTTTCTAAAAGAAGACTTCCATCAGTTGCTATTTTAGTCATCCAAAAATCATAAGATCCTTTATTATTTGAAATATTAAAATCGTTACTATCAGAGGAGCCTACAATTATATAATTATGGTTATCAGTTTCTACAATTCCTAGCGGGATTTCTGTAAAAGAGCCTCCAAAATACCTACTCCATTCTAAAGCACCTAAGTGGTTTGTTTTTAAAACCCAATAATCTCCACCTGCATGGTTTATAATAGTAGATTTTGCATTTCCTTGTCCGTTGGAAGCAGAAACATCTAAAACACCAGTAATAAGAAAACCACCATCTTTAGTTTCTAAAAGCGTTGTACCATAATCTTCACCTAAAAACCCGAATGATTTTTCCCAAAGTAACATTCCGTTATTTGAGAGCTTTATCAACCAAAAATCTTTAGAACCGGCATTTCCAGAAACATCTAAATCTGAACTTTCAGAAGATCCTAAAACGATAAAGTCACCTCCTAAAGTTTGAATAATATCTAGAGCTTTATCATTTTCTGAGCCTCCAAAATGTTTTTGCCATTCTAAGATGTTTTCCGAGGAAAACTTTGAGACTAAAAAATCAAAAGAGATATTTGCTTTTGAAATAATATCTCCATCATTGCTTTGTGTATAGCCTGCAGCGATATAACCATCATCTATTGTTTTTGTAACAGCATTAAAAGCGTCATTTTTAGAACCCCCAATAGTTTCTATAGAATATACATTAGTATCAATTTCAGGAATTTCAAATACATCTTTTTTTGAGCAATTACATAAAAAAACTAAGAGGAGTGTTAGGGCATATTTTTTCATTTGTATGTAATAATTACTTTTTTCTAATCACAAAAAAACCATTATCAATATCGCTTATAATAATATTTCCGCTAGGAAAATAAGGATATACGTTCCAGACGCCATTAAAGTCTGTATTATTATTTGCTGGGTACGTATCAAAATAGCCAACTTCTGAAAATACTTTATTTTCGACGGTTGATACATCAATCATTCTCACACCACCCGTATAATTTGCCTGGTAATAAATATTATCTTTTACATACCCATTATGATCAATTGCATTTGTAGTTCCGAGGTAATCAAAATGGTATACAGGATTATCCAAATCGGTAAAGTCGAAAATAATAGACCTTGTCTTATTTCCTAGACGTAATTCATCTAATTCATCTCCTAAAATAAAATATTTTAAATCTTCAGTAAACCAGCCCTGGTGTGCATATTTCACATTAGCGTAGCTTATAGTAGAAATTATGATTGGATTTTTTTTATCACTAATATCTGCAATTACAATTTCATTTTCATTACTTCCTATAAGAATTTCTTTATCTGTATAATCTGTATCCGGTCCGTTGTAAGTAATTACTTGGGCATCATGCGAGTAACCCCCTTCACTAAATCCTCCTTCAATTACTGGGTTTAAAGGGTCTTGAATATTTATAAAAATAGCGCCACCACCGTAGGTAGAGCTTCTGCTTGCTCCTACTATATATGCATAGCCACTATCTTCGTTAATTACAATGTTATGAGCTCTCCCAAATTCGGTGAAATGAGTGTCTGCTAAAAAAATTTCTGGAGGATTTAAAACATTTCTTAAGCGTTTTAAATCAAAAACTTGCATTCCATGGTTTGTAGCTTCACTTACAATAAATGCATGAGAATCGTACACTTTTACATCTCTCCAAGAACTATTTACAGTTGCTGTTTTTAAAATACCTAAAATAAGTGTGTTTGAAGGATCTGTAATATCAATAAATACAATTCCTTTATTGGTGCCCATTAAAGCGTATTCTTTATTAGTTTCTGTATCTGTCCAACCCCAAGAATCATTACCTTCAGTGCCAGAACCTGCCAATTCATTTAAATTAAAATGGCTTAGTAAATCATAGTCATTACAAGGATATTCTCCTGCAAAGCCATTTTCACAAACAGCAATAGGTGCATAATTTATTGGAGAGTTTACATATAAACCATCTTTGTTATTACAATTAATAATAATTGCACAGCAGCAAAGTAAAATGACTTTTTTTAACATTTTTAATATTTTTATCCAAAAATAACATATTAAATATCAATAAAATAAATATAGGTGTTAAAGTAGTTCTGTCCTTTTTTAGATTCTACCTACCTTTGCGGTATGTTAGAAGATAAAAACACACAAAAAACGTCATTAGCTGATCTAGGAGAGTTCGGTTTAATAAACCATATTACAAAATATTTTAAGATTGAAAATGCATCTACAGTTACTGGAATTGGAGACGATGCCGCAGTTTTAGATGCCTCTAAAAAACAAACTTTAGTAACTACAGACCTACTAATAGAAGGGGTTCATTTCGATTTAAGTTACATGCCTTTAAAACATTTAGGCTATAAGGCTGTAATGGTAAATTTATCTGATGTGTATGCAATGAACGGGGCTGCAGAACAAATTACAGTTTCAATTGCCGTTTCTAACAGGTTTCCTTTAGAAGCAATTGAAGAATTATATTCTGGAATTCAATTAGCGTGCGAAACGTATAAAGTAGATTTAGTTGGTGGAGACACCACCTCTTCTACTAAAGGAATTTTAATTTCTGTTACTGCAATTGGTAAAGTAGAAAAGGAAGATATTGTGCTTAGAAGTGGCGCAAAAGAAACCGATTTAATTGTGGTTTCTGGAGATTTAGGTGCCGCTTATTTAGGGTTGCAAGTTTTAGAAAGAGAGAAACAGGTTTTTAATGTAGATCCAAACAATCAACCAGATTTAGACAGCTACACGTATTTAATTGAAAGACAATTAAAGCCAGAAGCAAGAAGAGACGTTGCAGGATTTTTAAAAGAATTGGCAATAAAACCAACAGCTATGATTGATATTTCTGACGGACTTTCTTCAGAAATTATGCACATTTGCTCTCAATCTAAAGTAGGGTGTAAAATTTATGAAGAAAAATTACCATTAGACCCTCAGGTAATTTCTGCTTGTGAAGAATTTAATTTAGATTCTACAATGGTTGCTTTAAGTGGTGGCGAAGATTATGAATTATTATTTACAGTACCAATTGCAGATTTTGAAGCCATTAAAGGAAACCCTAACTTTTCTATTATTGGTCATATTACTGCAGAAAACCAAGGGTTAAATTTAGTTACTAGAGCCAGTCAAGAAATTGAACTGAAAGCACAAGGTTGGAATGCAACGAAAGAAGCATAAAAAATATTCTTCATATATTTAAAAATAATTGTCTAAAAATATATAATGAAAGTATTAGTAATAGGAGCAGGAAATATGGGGCTTACCTATGCCGAAGGAATGTCTAAGTCAAAATTACTTAAGAAAAAAAACATCATGGTATTAGACAAATCTGATGAAAAGTTAGAAGAACTTCATCAAATTTCTCACTTCGATGCCTTTAAAGAATTAAAAGATTGTGTGCCAAAAGCGGATATTATTTTTGTAGCAGTCAAACCACATCACGCAGAAGACTTGTTTAAACAAATTAATCCATTGGTCGGATCAGATCAAATTATTATTTCGATAATGGCAGGAGTTACTTTGGAGGCAATAAAGGCTTTTTCTGGAGTAAAAAAAGTGATACGTGCGATGCCAAACTTACCAGCTAAAGTTGGAATGGGTTTAACTTCTTATGTAGCTTCTCCTGAGGTTTCACGAATAGAGTTATTAACCGTAGAAAGTTTGTTGAATATGACGGGTAAGTCTATGCTAGTTAGTACTGAAAGTTTAATTGACGCTTCTACAGGGATTTCTGGTAGCGGTCCAGCATATGTGTTTTATTTTATGCAAAGTATGATGGAAGCGGCTTTACAAATGGGTTTTTCAAAGAATGATTCTAAAGTTTTGGTAAGTCAAACATTTACAGGTGCAATTGAGCTCTTTAATCAATCTAATTTATCTCCCAATTCATGGATGGAGAAAGTAGCTTCAAAAGGAGGAACAACTCAAGCAGCACTAGACTCGATGGATGATAATAATGTAAATGAACTAATCAAAGAAGCTGCATTCGCAGCATTTAGTCGTGCTGTAGAATTAGGTAAAGAAAACTAATATTTGTTTTGTCTTTATACTTTCGTTTTAGCACTTAATCCGCTATTTATTATATTCGGTGTTAGAAGTCATTATTAATTTTTTATTCATTTAGTCGTTATTTTAAATTTCAGTGAACGTTCCGTTTATGTTGTCTAAGTATACCGCAGGGTGCTATGCACTATACACATTGTTGTGCATTGTTGGATTTTAATAAACTAATTGATACAGTAGCAAAATCGGAATTTGGAAACTTTCTGAACTTGCTCATATCCGGGATTAAACCAGCTTCCTGAATCATATCTATGAACTCATCTACTTCAAGTATATACTGATCTGAATATCCATGTGTTAAGTCATATGCAGTAGCGGCTGTTTTTCCCATATTTTGTGCAACTAGATGTGGCTTCACAGTGTGTAGTTCAATCAGTAACAAACCAAACTTCTCTACATAAGGAGTCCATTTTCCAATGTGTTCTTTCAATGATTCCGCAACCAAATTATTATTGATTCTTTTGCCTTCGTAAGCGTATGCACCAGTGGATAAACTTACTCTTGATAAATTAGTTTGAGGCTCTTTCCAAATTCTATTATGATCCAAAAAGCTTCTTACGTTGAGTAATTCTCCTAACTCGATATCGTAATTTTCTTTGAGATCTAAAGCCAAAAGAGCAGGATTTCCAATGTCTCCCCAGATAATTTTCGCCCAAATATCCGACTGAATGAGATTTGCTTTAGAAACTTTTAATGCGGCCTCATTATAGTCTACACCTACTATTTCCAAAGGGTATTCATCTAAAATTGTGCCTCGATGTGTTTGACTTTCAATAACTGAAAACAAATGCTGAAGAAATGCACCGTTACCACAACCCATATCAAGTATGCCTTTAGGTTGTTTATCGATTGGTTTATTGAAAATATCGATAATAATTTCATCTACTACTTTAAAGTATGCACTATGGGCCCCGCCACTTCCCCAGATATTCATTTCTCTATCAACATGTATTTCCTTAGATCCGATTGCTAAATTTTTAAGGATTAATGGATCTCCAAAGATTAGATTGTCCAATTTTCTAAGCGTAGGAATGTAAGAAACTGTAACACCATATGCGCTGGCTCTTTTTGCGAAAAATAATCCAATCTCTGTAAACGCATAAGCACCATTTTTTTCGTCAAACCATCCAAGATGAGTTAATATTTTAAGTAGTTTGTCAAATTCTTGATGATTTTCATGGAATTCTTCTGGCCTGAATCTCGTTTCCATGAAATATTTGTGAAACATACCTGTTATGCCCAAGTGCACCAGTATTGGACCTACAATTACCCCTTCAATATGTGTTAAGATTTGTTCCTCAATTTTTTTCCGAGACTTCTCTTGAGATAATTTAATTCCATAGTTGGTTTTGCATTTTTTGTAAATACGCTCTAGTTTTAGAAATTGTTCGATTTCAAATTTTCTAGGATGGTAATCTTCAGACATTTGTAGTAAGTCTGTGACATCTTCAAATAAATAAAAATAATTGAACGCTATTTCTGATTCTTTATTGGTTTCATAACTAATAGCATTATTTTGATTGTCAACATGTTGAATAAGCCACCCCTGAGAACAGAGACCTCTTAGAGCAATGTTCAAATAACCTTCATTAGCCTTGAATTTTGTTGTTAGCTCTTTCAACGTTACTTTCTTATTTTGTAGTAAATAATCCGTTATACCGTGTTTTTTTAAGGTATAGGCAGTTGGTGAAATAACAATACCGTCAAGGTGACGGAATAGTTTGCTTCTTAAGGATGTTTTTTGATCTGTATTCATATTATTTAGCAATACACAAAGTGATTGTGTATGGTTAGTTGCGTGTTTAAACAACTAATTTAGTAAATAATTACCGACCAAGAAAGTCCGCGAGGACTTTCGCAAGTAGGCTAGAACTAGCAATAAATTATATACGGTGTTACCACCAGTTTTTTATTCCGCTATTATTTCATTTTCGGTTGTTTCGTCCTCCGTTTTTTTACTCAATTTCCATAACCAATAAAGTCCGCCAAGTGGTACTCCAAAAGTCCAAGTCGAACTTAAATATCCCAGATATGAAAAACTAATTCCGAACAGTATTTGAAAACTTAATAAATTAAACGAAAGTCCGTAAACTGCGCTGTAAGTTATCGCTGGAACATTCAGAAATATTACGGCAATATATTTCAGCCATTTTTTCGTCAAATTACTTTTCCTAATTTTCCTAATTATCCAAATATTAAAAATCGGAACACATATTGCTAAAATTCCGAATAGCCAAAACCAAATCATATTCGGAATTTTCTCTTTCAAGTCGAGAGTTTTTATGTGTAATATTTTATTTGAATTATCAGCAAAAGTGATTTCAAATACTCCAAAATCGGTTTCGTTTGAAAATTCAATTTGTGCTAAAGTTGTATTTGGCGCAGTACTTTCCCCTTCTACTGTTGAAAAGGTTTTATTTGCAGTCATAAACTTATAGTCTAATTCTTTCCCGAAATTGTCTACAATTATTTTCCGAAAATTCCCTAAACCTAATTTCAAGGTATCAATATTTGTGTTTTTATAAGCATCGTTTTCGATTGCCATAAATGAGACACTCTTTTCATAATCTTCTTCTATAAGAGATTCTACAAATCCTTGAGTTGTGTCTTTGTATGTCGATACATTATTAATAAAATCACAACTTGTAAAAAGCGATATTGTAAATATTAGTAGTAAAGTTTGTTTTAGTCTATTCATTCTTTCAAATTGTTTGTAACGTCTCGGCTATGTTTAGTGCGGGATCAAAAGGAACTGTCCTTTCGATTAAGCACTTAGCCAAATCTTTTTATTTTTGTTTTATTTTTTCATTTATAAAGTCAAATCAAAAGATTTGGCGGACTTGGTTAAAAGCACTAAACCCGTATTAATTATAGCCATTGTTACCAGCTAGCTTATAATTTAGTTTCATATTCTTCTAATTTTTTCCATATGTCTATAAATTCCTTTTTTCCTTCTTTTTTAAGGTCGGTATTGACAATCAAAAGTTTTCCGATTTTAGTTTCAGTGTTGAAAAACATAAGGGTTGCGACTCCTGGGTCTCCACCAGTATGACCTATTTGTCCTTGCGCTGAAATACCCATAAAAACACCCATATTATATTCGTCATTATAAGCACTTTCATTTCTTTCATTATAATTTTCATCAGTCAGTTGTGGTCTAAATAGTTCCTCATAACTTTGCTTATTTAAGATGCTACCATTACCATTATTACCTGCAATTAGTTCGGTTAAGTATTTCCCTAAATCAGTAGAAGAAGTAATTAAACCACCATCAGGATAATTAACCAATTGATAAAAAGCTAATTCGGTTTCTTTGTCTTTGTATAATTTAGAATGTTTTGAAAAATCTACTTCAGTAAATGACCAACCAGAATTGGACATTCCTAAAGGTGTAAGAATATGCTCGTTGGTAAATTCGTTAAATGATTGATTGGTTGCCTTTTCTATTACCAAGGCGGCTAATCCTGCGGCAACATTTGAATACTCAAATATTGCTCCCGGCTTTGTCTTTAAAAAATTATTTTTCTTATGCCATTTTCCATCTTCACTTAAAATATTCTTTAAAAATTCATCTAGGACCATTTTTTCATTAGGTAAACGAAAATTGCTATTTACTTTAGCTTCCTTATTCTCTGCTTCTTTTAAAATATATCCATTCTTCTCATATCTAGAAGGGTCTTTAATACTAGATGTGTGAGTTGCCAATTGTCGTATTGTAATTTGTTCATTAGGGAAATGTGGATTACTTACTTCGAATGGCAAGTGTTTGTTTATAGGATCGTCCAAGTTAAGTTTTCCAAGCTCTTGAGCTTTAAGTAATGCAATGCCAATAAAAGTTTTGGAAATAGAAGCAATATTTTGAACTGTATTATTAGTGTATTTCTTGTTTGTTTTAATGTTAGAACATCCAAACCCTTTTTCATATAGAATGCCATCTTGATTTACAATAGCCACAGAGAATCCATTAATATATTCTCTTGCGTATATTTTTTCAAGTTCTTCAGTCAATTTTATTGAGGTAGAATCATTAGTCTGACAATAAATTGTATTAACAAAAATATTTAAGATTAACGTTATAATTATTTTTTTCATTTCTATATACGGATTGTCTTGCTTGCTGCTAACGTTTTTTTGTATGGGTAGTTGCGTGTTTTAAGCACCTAATTTAGCAAATACAAACCGAATAGAAAATCCGCGAGGATTTTTGTAAGTAGGCTAGAACTAGCAATAAATTATATATGGTGTTATGCACAGTTATTTTATTTCCATAATTCTTTCCTCAATATTTGTTGTTTCTTCAGCAGTTACTGTTTTTGTCTCTATGCTGTATATAATCCAACCAGTTTCTCCGTGAATTCTAGATGCTGTATTCGTTTCATTTGTCAATGAAGGAAATTTATTTCTTGGCGGAAACTTATCTCCAAATGTTCCTAATTTTTTTAAATAGTTGTATGTGGCATCAGTCAATTCTTCTGAATTTATAATTTCGTTTGATCTTAATATTGAATTTCCATCAGTTTCATTTATTTCGTCTAAACTATATTGAACATCGGTCTCAAATGGTTTTCCTCCGAAATTGTTTGAGGTTTCCAATTTACCTGTTAATTCTTCTCCAAGTTTATATTTTACTCCGTGAAATTTATAAAATTGTAAGGCGTCTTTAATTGCATTTGCTTCAACAGATTCCTTTGTTGAGTATATGCTCATAACATTAGCAATTATTTCTTTATAATTTGGAACATCTTTCAACTCAACTTTAAGTTTTTCGGTAACCTTTTCTAGATAATCTCTAACTTCTTCCCAATCGATAACTTCTACAAATGCACCATATTCATCTGTTTTTATTTTAACAGAAATATCATTAGCAATTGATGTTAGTTTTCTAACTAATTCATTTTCGGTATCTATTGAGTAGTTTTTATAAAACCATTCAATTGTATAGCTATTTGCGGTCGAATCTATAATTTTTACATCGACTTCATATTTCATTAATTCTCTCGATATAGTGTCTTTGTTTTTTACTTTATATTTTTCATAGGTAACATCATACGATTGTTTGTCATATTTTGACCAATAACCAATTACTTGTACAGTAGAATCTTTAATACTTATTTGACTAAAGAGATTTGATGAAATAAGAAATATTATTCCAAATACTAGCAGTTTTTTCATTATTGTAGGGTTCATTTAATTGCGCATAACGTGTTATGCAACGTTATTTTTATTCGAAAATTATATATAGAAGTAGTAATAAAAATGGACTTAATAAAATTGACATTATTAGAATTCTTCTGAATATAGATAATTCATCTTTCCATTCCAATGTCCACACATTTTTAAAATATTTTTCCAACATTATTATTGATTTTTGTTACAAGTTAATAAATTTTATTCTACTCTTTCGATTTTCGTAACTCGGTTTACTTTTTCTTTTTATTTCGGGTTCAACTTTCACATCTCCTATTTTGGATGGTCAGTTTGTTTTTGACCAAAATGCTTTATAATGTTTTACAACGTTGTTGTATATGGAAAGTAGCGAGGTTTTAAGTACTAACTTTTCGGTTTATAACTGGCCTTTATTTTATTATTTATCTTTTGTTTAAGCACTAAAACCGCTATTTTTTATATACTGTGTTGGCTAAAGTAGCCTCTAAAACCTAGGTTTAATAATTTGTAATCTAGATATTTAGTATTTATATGTATCTAATCCAAGCTTCTACTTTTTTATTTTTTTCTTTCAGTTTAAAACCTTGTTTTTCTAATATTTCATAACATTCAATAAGTTCATTTTTTGATAGCATATTTGGAGACATATGGGTTTCCCAAATAACAAGTCTTATTTTAGAGTTTTCTATATTAAAAGAACGAAAAAACGCAAGTTCTCCACCTTCAATATCCATTACTATTACTGTGAAATCAAAATATTGTTTTGTTAATTCATTTAAAGTTTTTCCAACGACTGAAACTTTTTTCCCTCGACCTAAGGTGTTTGAGCTTAAAAAAGCACTGCCTCCAATAAAAAAATCCACTTCCTTTTGTTCAGAGACAATACAGGTTTCTATATTGAATTCTCCATTGTTATTTAACTTGTTTTCAAGTAAATATTTATGCATTTCAGGATTAGGCTCTATAGAAACTTGTTTGTTTTGTCTTTTAATTGATTATTAATAGTTAATGAAACTACTCCAACACAAGCACCCATTTCCAACACAATATCATTAGCTTTAAGATATTTATTAACTAAAGTCCTTTCTGATTTTTCGTATTTACCAGTAATTGTTGAGCCAAGTTCTGTAATATTCATTATAGCTGGAAATTGAATTTTGAATTCCCCTACATTAACTGGTAAATGAAATGTTCTTATTATTAATCCTATAAAATATTTTAATGGTGTTAAAATTTTTTTCATAATTGTTTTTCTATTTATCAGAATATATTTCTACTATTTTTGCCAACGTCTCGTATATGAAAAGTAGTGCTGAAAATAAGCGATAAATTTCGGATGATACACAAGTCGAATTTTTGTTCCATTTTTAAAACAATAAAACTGCATTGGTTTTAAAAAAAAACCAATGCAGCACGTCTTATTAACGTAATCTAATAAAATTTTGGGGTAGTTGTTAAATGTATTGTTTTTTCTTAATAGAAAAAAGAAAAAACTATTTTAAAGTAAAAGAGATATGTATTACTTTGTTTTTTTCTAAATCTGTAGTATGATTTAAAAAGACCACTTGGTTTTCAAATACAGCTTCAATTAACCAATAGGCACCTTTAAAATAAGAATTTAAAACGGTTGCTGTTGTTGCAAGAAGCGCAGTATTTGTTGCTAAATTTTCTACAACCTTAATTTGATGCGGATATAAGAGTACTTTTTCTTCGTTCAAAACAATATCATTTACATCATCAAACAAAGCGGCAATGTATTTGTTTTTTGGGTTTTTATAAATTTCTATGGGCGTATTATTTACCAAGATTTTATTATTGCGAATAATTAATAAGCTATCTGCAAAAGAAAGGGCATCATTTTTATCATGTGTAGCAACAACACAGGCAATGTTTTTTTCTTTTAGGTAGGCAAACAATTTTCTTCTTAAAGAATTTTTTTTGAAGTTGTCTATTTGGCCGAATGGTTCATCTAAAAGCAGTAATTCGGGCTCATTTGCCAAAGCCCTTGCAATGGCTACACGCTGTTTTTGCCCGCCACTTAAGTTTTTAACTTTCGTGTTTTCAAAGGCTTTCATTTCTATAACTTCTAGTAACTCTTGTGTTCGTGCTTCGCTTTCTTCAGGATAGAAACGAGAAAGAAATTTTTTAATATTTTCTGCCACAGAGATATACGGCATCAAATCAAAATCTTGCGCCACATATTTAAAGAAATCCATTCCTGGCACTAGGTTAAACTTTGGCCCTAAAACCTTATTTTCTTTCCAATAAATTTCTCCTTTTTTTAAATTTAATAAACCGTAAATAGCTTTTAAAAGAGTCGATTTACCACAGCCACTTTCTCCCATTACACATAAGTGTTCTCCTTCTTTTAGTGAGAAGTTGAAATCATCTAAAACGGTTTTCTTTTTTGTATATCCAAATGAAATAGAAGTAACTTTTAGCATACTGCAAAAATAAGGTATTCTTAGCACTCCTGCGAAGTTAGCAGTTTATAAAAAAACCGACACTTTTGTGCCGGTTTTTTTATAAACTTAATATATAAGCACTATTGTTAATGCTTACCATATTCTTACTCTTTCTTCCGGTTTTAAATACATTTTGTCACCTTCTTGTACATCAAACGCCGTGTAGAAAGCATCTACGTTTTTTAATGGCATATATGCACGGTACATTCCGGGTGCATGTGTGTCTGTCATAATTCTGTTTTTTAATGCTTCATCTCTCATTTTTGTTCTCCAGATAGTTCCCCAAGAAAGAAAGAAACGTTGCTCTGGAGTATAGTTATCAATATTTGCAGGTCTGCCACTCTTTTCTAAGAAAATTTGTAAACCCTCATAAGCAGCTTGCACGCCGCCTAAGTCTCCAATATTTTCTCCTAAAGTATACTCCCCATTTAAGTGCATGCTATCAATAGCAATAATATCGCTGTATTGTTTTACGAGTTGTTTTCCAATGACTGCAAATTTTTCTGAATCTGAATCTGTCCACCAATTTTTAAGGTTTCCGTCGCCATCAAAACGAGCCCCAGAATCGTCAAAACTATGCGAAATCTCATGTCCAATAACGGCACCTATTCCACCATAATTTACAGCTTCATCTGCCATATAATCGTAAAAAGGAGGTTGTAAGATTGCTGCTGGGAAAACAATTTCATTATTTACAGGATTAAAGTAGGCGTTTACCGTTTGTGGAGACATTCCCCATTCTGTTCTGTCTACTTCTTGTCCTAATTTTGCCATGTTTTTGTCATAGTTCCATTTGGTAACATTTATTGCGTTTTCAAAATAAGATCCGCCGTTTTCTATACCTTTTACCTGCAACTCTGTGTAATCTTTCCAAACATCTGGGTAGGCAATTTTAACCGTTAACTTGTGTAATTTTTCTAATGCTTTTTCTTTTGTTTCTTCGCTCATCCACTCTAAACCAGCAATTCTTTTTTCGAAACCTAACAATACATTGTCAATCATTTCTTTTGCTTTCGCTTTTGCTTCTGGCGGAAATTTTTCATCTACATACAACTTTCCTAAAGCCTCACCAACGGCACCATTTAAGTTACCAATAGCACGTTCATCTCTTGCACGTTGTTTTTTAGCACCTCGCATTTCTTTGCTATAAAATTCCCAGTTAGCAGTTTCTAAATCGGTAGATAAAGAACCTAAAGCACCATTAATGGTGTTCCAACGCAATAAAAGTTTAATATCATCTACAGAACGTTCTGTAAAAATAGTACTCATGGCTTTAAAGTAACCAGGATCTGTTACAATAACCCTGTCTATATCTGCAACACCAATTCCTTTTAAATGTGCACTCCAGTCAATGGCAGGCGCCAAAGATGTAAGTTCTCTCACAGACATTGGATTGTACATTTTTCTAGTATCTCTGCGCTCTTCTTTCGTCATCATTGGTGCTGCTAGACTTTTTTCAAAAGCAACGATGGTGGCTGCATTTTGTTTTGCCATAGCTTCATCATCTCCAAACTCTTGCAGCATTTTTACTACAAATTCTTGGTATTTTTCTAGTTTATCTGCAACTTTTTCATCTACATAATAATCTCTAGACAAGCCTAAAGAACCTCCGCTTATGTACCCTGCGTATTCACTACTATTTTTTAAATCGTTATAAACGCCAAATCCATAAAAACCACCGCCACCGTATGGTGCCATTTTAGTAATATAGTTTTCTACATCTTTCTTTGTTTTTATTTCTGCGACTTTTGCTAAAAAAGGCATTACAGGTACTTTTCCTTGCTGGTTTCTAGTAACCGTATCCATTATTGTTTGGTAGTAGTTTACTGCCTTTTCTTGATCTGAATCTATTTCATTTCCTTTTGCATCTTTTACCTTCGGAAAATTTCTTTCTGCAATGGCATTATTTAAAATAGCCAATACGTCTGCATCTGTCTTTTTACGAAGTTCATTAAAGCCACCCCAGGAAGTTTGATCTTCTGGAATTTCAGTGTTTTTTATCCAATTTCCGTTTACATGATTAAAGAAATCATCTGATGCTTTTACAGAAATATCCATGTTTTCTAAAGTAATACCTGTAGATTTCTCTTTTTCATTTGTACAACTAACAAAAGCTAATGATGCAATTGCAGTAGTAAGAAGTACTTTTTTTATTGTTTTCATACCTAAATTTTTAAGGTTTTATTAATAATTAAACGACTTGTTACTTTTTTTAATAGGAAATATTTATTTTGTTTTAATAACGTAGATCAAATATACTAAAATTTCAAAATAGAATTTTCAGTAGCATTTTATAAAAACAAAACACCCATTTTAATGAACTAATAATAGAATCTAACCAAAACCCTTTTAAATAGGTTAGTTTTGCAAGCACAAAACATTACATGAAGGATTATATTATTATAGGAGCCGGACAGTCTGGTTTGGCTATTGCGTATTATTTGCATAAACAAAATGTAAATTATTTAGTGGTAGACGCAAATACTGAAATAGGAGCACCATGGTTAAAGAGATGGGATTCTTTAAAGTTATTTACACCTTCTGAATTTAATAGTTTGCCGGGTTTAAAATTTCCGCATGAGAAAGGCCATTATGCAGACAAGTATGAGGTTGCAGATTATTTAAAGTCTTATGTAGCTGAATTTAATATTCCGGTAGAATTTAATCATAAAATCACCTCCTTAAAAAAGGAAAATGGCGTTTTTAAATTAAAGAGTAATTTAAAAGCGTTTGAAGCAAAAAATGTAATTATTGCTACAGGCCCATTTCATAAACCATTTACACCTTCATGTCATTTAAAGATTTCTGAAGACGTTTTACAGATTCATAGCGAACATTATAAAAGTACAGATCAGTTGCAAGAGGGCGCTACTTTGGTGGTGGGTGCAGGAGATTCTGGAGTACAGATTTTAAGTGAAATTTCTAAAACCAATACCCCAGTTTATTTTTCTGGAAACACAAATATTACTTCGCTTCCACAAGAAATATTAGGAAAAACATTGTGGTGGTGGTTTCATAAAGTAGGTTTTTTAACCGCCAATAAATATTCTTGGATTGGTAAAATGCTTAGTAAAACAGGACAACCAGTAATTGGTACAGATGTAAAAACACTATTTAAAAAAGAAAACATTACCTGTGTTGGCAGAACGTTGGATGCGAATGCACAAAGCATAACTTTCGAAAAACAAGAAGTAAGCGATATTAAAAATATTGTTTGGGCTACCGGTTTTAAACCAAATTTTAGTTGGATTGATGGCATTGAGTTAGACGAAAGTAACTACCCTAAAAATTATAGAGGCGTAAGTAAAACCATAGATGGTTTGTACTTTTTAGGCTTGCCGTGGTTGTATACAAGGGGCTCTGCTACTCTAGGCGGTGTACAAAGAGATGCAAAATACCTGAACACATATCTTTTTGAAAAACAAACAAAAAAGGTACTTGCGTAATTTTTAGATTTAATTATGCCCAATAAAAAAGACAGCTATTTTAGCTGTCTTTTTTATTGGGCATAATTCTTACAAACTAATATTTAATATTCGGTTTTGGCGGATTGGGCAATTCTTTAAAGCCCATATTAAACAAGGTAAATCCAAAAATATCTGCATACTGTTCTATGGTTTTGGCAACAGGTGTTCCTGCACCATGCCCAGCATTGGTTTCTATTCTAATTAAAACAGGGCTTTTTCCTGCTTGTTTTTCTTGCAGTTCTGCCGCAAATTTAAAACTATGAGCTGGCACAACTCTATCATCATGATCTCCGGTAGTTACTAAAGTTGCAGGATATTTTGTACCGCTTTTTACATTGTGTACTGGCGAATATCCTTTTAAATAATTAAACATTTCTTTGCTGTCATCCGCAGTTCCGTAATCATAGGCCCAACCTGCGCCTGCCGTAAATGTGTGATAGCGCAACATGTCTAAAACACCAACTGCTGGCAAAGCAACCCGCATTAAATCGGGTCTTTGCGTCATGGTTGCGCCTACAAGGAGACCGCCATTAGAACCACCACGAATTGCTAAATAGTCTGTTGAAGTATATTTTTCTTGAATTAAATATTCTGCAGCTGCAATAAAATCGTCAAAAACATTTTGCTTTTTTAATTGTGTACCCGCATCGTGCCATTTTTTTCCAAACTCTCCACCACCACGTAAATTAGGCACTGCATATACACCGCCTTGCTCCATCCAAATAGCATTTGTAATACTAAAACTTGGTGTTAAACTAATATTGAAGCCACCATAACCATATAAAATAGTTGGATTCTTACCATCTAACAAAACGCCTTTTTTATGCGTAATAATCATCGGAACCTGCGTGCCATCTTTTGAAGTATAAAAAACCTGTTTGCTAGTGTATAATTCTGAATTAAAATCGATACCCGATTTTCTGTACAATGTATAATTTCCGTCTTTTGGTGAAAACTTGTAAATAGCACTTGGTGTATTGTAATTTGTAAAAGAAAAATACAGTTCGTTTACCGCTGTTTTTCCACTAAAACCAGAAGCCGTGCCAATTCCTGGCAAAGTAACTTCTCTAATTAAATTTCCGTTAAAATCATATTGCAATACTTTAGAAACTGCATTTACCATGTATTTTGCAAATAAATAACCAGCACCTGTTGTTGGTTGCAATACGTTTTCTGTTTCAGGAATAAAATCTACCCAATTTTCTGGAGCAGGGTTTGTGGCATCTACCGTTACAATTTTTTGATTGGGTGCATTTAAATTTGTCTGTAAATACAATGTACTACCTCTATTGTCTATTACACCAGTATCGCTCTCTACCGTTGCTATAATTGGTTTTAAAACACTTTTTTTGTCAGATAAATCTTTAATAAACAACTTATTTCCTGAGGTAGAAATAGCAGCAGAAACAATTAAATAGCGATGGTCTTCCGTTAAATAGCCACTTACATATCTGTGTTTTTCTGAAGCTTTTTCGCCAAAAATAATAACATCTTCTTCTTGTAAAGTTCCTAGTTTATGATAATATAATTTGTGTTGATCTGTTTTTGCAGACAATTCACTTCCCTTCGGCTTGTCATAACTAGAGTAATAAAAACCTTCGTTTTTATACCAAGAAATTCCAGAGAATTTTACATCTTTTAAGGTATCTTCTTTTATGATTTTATTAATCGCATCTAGTACAATTATTTTACGCCAATCAGAACCTCCTTCAGAAATTGAATATGCTGCCGTTTTACCGTCTTTAGAAAAACTTAAAGATCCTAGAGAAGTGGTTGCGTCTTTAGAAAAGGTGTTCGGATCTAAAAAAACTTCTTCTGTATCTTTTTCATCTTTTTTTCTATAGATAACAGACTGATTTTGCAAACCATTATTCTTAGAAAAATAGGTATAACCTCCTTCTTTGTAAGGTGTTCCTACTTTTTCATAATTCCACAATTGGGTCAATCGGTCTTTTAATTGCTCTCTGTACGGAATTTTACTTAAATAATCGAAAGTCACTTTATTCTCTGCTTTTACCCAGTCTTCTGTTTCGGCACTTCTATCATCTTCTAACCATCTATAATTATCAGTAACGGCAGTTCCGAAAAGGGTATCTATAACTGGTATTTTAGTTGTTTTTGGGTATTTCAAATTTTTATTATTTGGTTGATTTCCTTCTTGGCAAGAAACAAAAATTACGCTTACAAAAAGCACTGGTATTAGAAATTTAGTATGCATGAGAAGTAGCTTTTATTCTTACCAAAATTACTTGATATCTATTACATGCAGCTTGTTTTAACAATTTTTAACTTTTAAGACTTGTAACCGAAGTCTGTTTGTAATGTTTTAGTGTTTTTAACGACTACTTTTGCACTGAAAACAATGGAGTATTACTTTAAGAATTTATTATGATAGAAAATTTAACAAAAGAAACATTTTTAGAAAAAATATTTAATTTTGAAAAAAACAAAGAATGGAAGTTTGAGGGGAAAAGACCTGCAGTAATAGATTTTTATGCAGATTGGTGCGGACCGTGTAAAACATTGGCCCCAATTTTAGAAATTCTTTCAGCCGAATACGGAGATAAAATAGATATTTATAAAATAGACACCGAAGCAGAAACAGAATTAGCTGCGGCTTTTGCGGTAAGAAGCATACCATCTCTATTGTTTTGTTCTTCAGATGGTGCCCCGCAAATGGCAAATGGTGCATTGCCAAAAGCTGAGTTAGAACGCATTATTGCAGACGTTTTAAAGGTAGAGAAGCCTGTGTAATTCCTGTAAAGGAAAACATTAAATTACATAAAATCCTGAAAAATTAACTTTTCAGGATTTTTTTTATTTAAAAAAAAAATACATACGTATTTTATGCATAAGAAAATTATGTATATATTTATCCTATGGGAAATCAGAAATTATATAAAGGTTCTTTACAAACCATTATTTTAAGATTATTAGAAAGTAATGATAAAATGTATGGATATGAAATTACTCAAAAAGTAAAAGAACTCACCAAAGGCGAATTACAAATAACAGAAGGCGCATTATACCCAGCCTTGCACAAATTAGAAGCAGATGGCTTGTTAGATGTAGAGGTTGCAAAAGTTGGAAATCGATTACGAAAGTATTACAAACTTACAGAAATCGGAACCAAAGAAACTGCTAATAAGTTAGAGGAAATGCAAGAGTTCTTAAGAACAATGCAGCAGTTGGTGAACCCTAAATTTAGTTTGGAGTAATATGGGAGCTATTGAATTAACGAAAGAGCAATTGCAAAGAGTAGCACATTATTTAAATGTAAAAGACATTATTTACATTGATTTAAGAATGGAGGTTTTTGATCATATTGTTTCAGATATTGAAGCAAAAATGGGGGCTGAAAAGTTAGATTTTGAACCTACTTTTTATAATGCTACAGTCAAATGGAATAAACATTTAATAAAGGAGTCTAGCTTTTATTTTGGACTCACATATTCTTTACCAAAAATAGTACTAGAAAAAGCTAAAAAAGTTTTTAAAAAATGGTATTTTTTCTCCTTACTACTTTACTTCATTCCCTATATTCTGCTAGACAATGTGAATATTATTTTTTCTGAAAATGAAATAAAAGAGTTAAACGTATTTTTACAAACACTTACGGTATGCACTCTGATTGCCTTTTTTTGTTTATTGATTGTAAAATTCAAAGAAAAAAATAAAACCACCTACAGCTTTATTTTAAAAACGCTGAGTTGGAATTTTATAATCGGTTTTTTTGTTTTATTTTTAAATTATTTCAATAAAGAAGGAGATTTACAAAAGTACCCTATATCGTTTTTATCAATTTTTATTTTTACGACATACAGCTATTTTTATTTTTATAAAAAACATTTGGAAGCCGTTAAAAAACATAAAACTTCAGAGGGATGAAACTAACCAAAACCCACATAGAAGAACTCTATAAGTTTACCAGAAAACATTATGTTTATTTTTATGACGTGCAGTCGGAGCTGGTAGATCATTTAGCAAATGATATTGAAGAAATTTGGGTGACGCAGCAGCACTTATCATTCCAAGAAGCTCGTGACAAATCATTCAAAAAGTTCGGTATTTTTGGTTTTATGGATGTTATAGAGGCCAAACAAAAACAAATGAATAAACGGTATTGGAAAATTATTTTACGTTTTGCAAAAGAGTGGTTTAGCATTCCTAAAATTGTAGTTACAATCAGTATCTTTTTAGCCTTTTTTATGCTATTACAAATACAATATTCTGAGTATATCTTTCTAGCAACATTGTTAATTTTAATTATACTAGAAATGAGAATCGTTTATAAAGTCAGAAAACTACATAAAGAAAAAGTAGTTAAAAAAGACAAAATTTTTCTCTTAGAATCTTTGATTGGAGACACAAAGAATGGCAACACAGGCTTCACTTTTATGAATTTATTTAATATTATTCATTTAACAAACTTTAATTTTAGTGCTTTACATATTTATTGGGTTTTAGTAATCTCTATTGTTTTAACACTGCTTTGTATTCTTTTTTATGTTTCAAATTATGTCATCCCACAAAGAGCAGAAGAATTATTAGAAGAAACCTACCCAGAATATAAACTTTCGAAAAGCTTGTAACAAAATACTTAAAACAAATACTAATTTTTAAACCAAACGAATTAAAACTATGATTTCACATTTTTTAAAATTAGAATGGAAACAGTTTTTCCGCTCCTCATATTGGCAAAAAGGGATTGCTATAAAAATAGTAATGGCTTTTTTAGCGCTTTACTTTATAGTCGCTTTTTTAGCAATTGGTGTGGGTGGTTATTTCATTCTTAAAAAACAGTTTCCAGAACAAGACCCACTTCAAATTGTGAACTCTTATTTATTGTATGCACTTTTAGGAGATTTAATTTTTAGATACCTCATGCAGAAACTACCAGTCATGAATATTAAACCAATGCTTATTTTACCTATTAAAAAAAGCAAATTGGTAAATTATGTTTTGGCAAAATCATCAATTTCTTTTTTTAATATTCTTGGATTGTTTTTTTACATTCCTTTTACGGTTGTTTTAATAATAGAAGGGTATGCTATATCTGGTGCTTTAGGTTGGTTGTTTGCTATTATTTTAATGATTCAATCTGCAAATTTTTTAAATTTTTTAATCAATAAAAATACAATTGCTTTAGGTGTAATTTCAGTTGTTTTGGCATCTTTAATTGGTTTACAGAATTTTGGTATTTATGATGTAACTGCCCTTGGTGGTCAAGTTTTTGACGCTGTCTACACAAATCCTATATACTCTTTAATTGGTGTGGTTGTTTTGGCTGTTTTATATAACTTAAACTTCAAACAATTAAAAAACTTGGTTTATTTAGATGAAGCAGTTTCTCAAAAAGTAGTAGCAGTAAAATCTGCAGACTTATCTTTTGCAAATAAATTAGGAGACGTTGCGCCTTTTATAAAAAATGATATTCGTTTAATCTGGAGAAATAAGAGAACAAAGACGGTTTTCTTAATGTCTTTTTTGTTTCTTTTTTATGGCTTAATCTTTTTTACGCAAGAAACCTACAAAGAAATACCAGCAATGCTCATGTTTGCATCCTTATTTATTACGGGTGGTTTTGCGCTAAATTATGGTCAGTTTATTCCTGCTTGGGATAGCGCACATTATAAAATGTTAATGAGTCAAAGTTTTAGATACCGTAAATTTTTAGAATCTAAATGGATCTTAATGGTGGTTATGACTTCCTTTCTGTATGTGCTAAGTTTTCCTTATTTGTATTTCGGAGTAGATATTTTCTTAATGATTACTGCAGGTGCTATTTTTAACATCGGATTTAACTCGTTATTTTTATTGTTTGCAGGTTCCTTTAATAGAAAAAAAATAGATTTAAATAAAAGCGGATTTGGAAACACACAAGGTACAAGTGCAACACAGTTTCTTATTATTCTACCTTTAATGGTTTTGCCAATGTTACTTTTTTGGCTTTTTAATGAATTTGTTGGTGCAAATTCTGGGTATATCGTCGTTGCCGCAATTGGCGTTACTAGTTTACTCTGTAAGAAGTATGCAATGAATTTTATAGAGAAAAAGTATATAGAAAAAAAATATGTTATGATTAACGCTTTTGGAAAAGAAGCATAGTTTCAACTTAAAAGAAAACACAATGATTACAATAGATACAATATCAAAAAAATACGGAAAAGCAGAAGTTTTAAATGTCGAAAATATTAAAATTCCAAAAGGACAAAGTTTCGGCTTGGTGGGCAATAATGGTGCAGGAAAAACCACATTATTCAATATACTTTTAGACTTAATTAGACCTACCACGGGTTTAATTACCAATAATAATATTGTGGTGAGCCAGAGTGAAGACTGGAAAAATTTTACAGGTTCTTTTATTGATGAATCTTTTCTAATAGGGTATTTAACGGCAGAAGAGTATTTCGAGTTTATTGGCGATTTAAGAGGTATGAACAAAGCCGATGTTCAGAAATTCTTAGGACAGTTCTCTGATTTTTTTAATGATGAAATTATAGGGAAGAAAAAATATTTAAGAGATTTAAGCAAAGGAAATCAGAAAAAAGCAGGAATTGTGGCGGCATTAATGGGAAATCCGGAAGTGGTAATTTTAGATGAGCCTTTTGCAAACTTAGATCCAACAACACAAATTAGACTAAAGCAGATTATTAAAAATCTTACAGAAAACAAAGAAGTTACGGTATTGGTTTCTAGTCATGATTTAACCCATGTAACCGAAGTTTGTGAGCGTATTGTTGTTTTAGACAAAGGAACTGTGGTAAAAGATATAGAAAGATCTGAAGAAACCTTAAAAGAACTGGAGCTTTACTTTTCAGTATAGTTGGCATAAAACTACTATTGAATAAGAACTTTAGCCAGGAGCTTCGCTTATAAATTATGTTATTTTTTTTTATTGAAAGGAAAAGAAAAAGACAATTTGTAAGCGCATTTAATACAATCCTTATTTTATTGCTATTTTTACACTCCTATTTATACTATTTTCACAAGAAATTAGTTAGAGATAAGAGTTTTTATTTATGAAATACACCAAAAAAATATTTCTTTTTACTGTTGTTTTTTTAGCAATGTATTCGTGTAGTGCAAAAAAAGACACCGTTGTTAACAGGAACTACCATGCGCTAACTACCTATTTTAATATCTTATTTAATGGTGAAGAGTTGTTTAAAGATGGTATAGAAGGCATTAATAAAGGCTTTAAAGATGATTGGTTTGAGCAATTACCAATAGAGCCAATTGTTTTTGATGACCGTAAAATTGCAGCGCCAAAATTCAACAATAGTCAACCAGGTGGTGGGTTTGGATTCAAAAAAAACAATTCAACTACAAGTGACGAATCTAAAGAACAAACTCCTTTTGAAAAAGCAGAAGAGAAAGCTGTAAAAGCAATCCAAAAACATGGCATGAATATAAACGGTTTAGAAAGAAACCGCCAAATAGATGATGCATATTTACTCTTAGGAAAATCACGTTATTACTCGCAAAGATTTATACCAGCTATAGAGGCTTTTAATTATGTAATTGCCAATTACCCAAATGCAAGTTTAATTGCAGAAACAAAAATTTGGCGTGCAAAGGCAAATATTAGAATGGGTAATGAAGAGTTTGCGATAGAAACCATGAACCTCTTGTTAGTAATAAAAGATTCCCTGGAAGCAATTTTTCCAGATGAAATTAAGGAGCAAGCAAACACTGCTTTAGCGATGGCTTATGTGCAATCAGATAGTTTGCAAAAAGCAAAAACACATTTAAGATTAGCTGCTAGAACGCAAGAAAATAACGTACAAGCTGCAAGGAATATGTTTGTTTTAGGTCAGATGTATGCAAAAGAAAATAAAAAAGATTCTGCGGCAGCAGTATTTAATGAACTAATAACCTTTAAAAAAGTACCACATAAATACAAAATTCATGCAAATATAGAATTGGCTAAGAATGTTTTTAATGATTCGATTTCTTCAAATATTTTGGCGAGACTAGAAAAACTAATTGAAGACAGAGAGAATAGACCTTATTTAGATCAGTTGTATTATCAAGTAGGTTCGTTGCATGAGAAAAACGATAGTATTTCTTTAGCGATAGCATATTACAATAAATCTATACAATCTAAAGGTGCAGAAGATAAACAGAAAAGTTATACGTATGAGAATCTTGGAAATTTGTATTTTAAGAATTCAGAATATAAATTTGCTAGTAGTTATTATGATAGTGTTTTAAGTGTTTCGGCAGATGACCTAAGCCTTCGCGTTAGAAGGGTTAAAAGAAAACATAAAAACTTAGCTTCTTTAATTAAATTTGAAGAGGTGGTTACTATAAACGATAGCATTGTAAAAATTGCTGCAATGTCTAAAGATATGCAAGAAGCCTTCTTTCAAAATTATATAAACAATTTAAAAAAGAAAGACGAAGATGCTGCGCAGATGCGATTAAATCAAATTGCGTTTAGCGGAAGTTCTAGCAATTCTTTACAGTCTGTAAATAGAGGAAAATGGTATTTTTATAATTCACAATCTTTAGGTTTCGGGAAAACTGAATTTCAAAAAATTTGGGGCAATAGAAAACTAGAAGACAATTGGCGTTGGTCTTCAAATGCAACTTTTGGTGCATCAGACAAAGACACTTTAGTAACTCCTATAAAAGACACTCGCTATGATTTGGCTAGTTATTTAGAGCGAATTCCTAAAGAAAAAGGGCAAATAGATACCTTAAAACTTAATAGAAACGAAGCACTTTACGAATTAGGTATTATTTATAAAGAGCAGTTTAAAAATAAGCAACTGGCAATTGAAAGGCTAGAAAGGGTTGTAACTTTAAATCCTAGAAAAAATTTAGTACTGCCAATTAATTGGCATTTATATCAGGTTTATATAGGCTTGGGACAAATAGATAAAGCCAATATTTATAAGAATATAATTCTTACAGAATATGCAAATACGCCTTTTGCTCAAAGGATAAGAAACCCTGATAAGAAGATTGAAGAAGATGTAAAATTGAATGAAATAGAAGTATTATATAAAGCGTTTTATTATTTATATAAGAAAGGCGCATATGAAGAAGTAGTAACAAGTGTAAATAAACTATTGCCGTCTATTTCAAGCTCTAAATTAAAGCCCAAGTTTGAGCTTTTAAAAGCATATGCAATTGGTAAGCATTTAGGTAAAGAAACATATAAAGAAGTATTAGAATTTATTTCAATTAATTACGCAAATACAGAGGAAGGTAAGAAGGCAAAGGAAATTTTAAACCAATTAAACAAATAGCGATGTTTAAGAATAAAACAAACAATCAAGAATATAAATCAGGAAAATCTAGAACTATGGAAAGAAATGTAATTGCAAAAAATTCTACATTTGTAGGTGAAATAACTTCAGATGGTGATTTTCGAATAGACGGTATTTTAGAGGGGACTTTAAAAACAAAAGGTAAAGTTATTATTGGTGTAGATGGTTTTATAAAAGGAACAATAGAAGCTACAAATGCAGAAATAGAGGGTAAGTTTTCTGGGCAGCTTTCTATTGCTAATATTTTAACAATTAAAGCAACCGCAAACATTTCTGGAGATATAGTTGTTGGTAAGCTGTCTATAGAGCCAGGAGCAACATTTAATGCTAGCTGCGCAATGAAAGGGGCTTTAAAAGAATTGAATAAAACCAATGAAACAAAACAAGCCTCAGAAAAAACCGCCTAATAAAGCCATTCAATTATCTGGAGCAGGCTTGCAAATGGGTTTAACTATTTATGCCGGATTTCTTCTGGGAGGGTGGTTAGATAAAAAGTTTGAAATCAATTTTTTAACAGAAGTGATTACCTTATTTGCTATCTTCTTGGCAATGTATTCATTAATTAAGCAAGCAAATAAAATTAATGAATAAAGACTTATTTAGATACCTTCTTGTTTTTACTTCCATGTTCTTAATAGGAAGTTCTTGCCATCAATTATTAGTAGCACATTTAGGGCTAAAATTTTCGTTTTCTATTGATAAAATTTACTTGTTTCATGCTGTTTTTTCAGCATTAATTTGTTTAAATTTAAGAGTAATTTCTACTGTTGATAAACTTTTTCCACAACTAGGTTTCATCTATTTAAGTACTCTTGTTTTAAAGTTAATTCTCTTTGCTTTATTTTTCTATACCCCATTGTTTACGGTTGTTTCATTTAGCCTCGCAGAAAAAATTTCGCTATTTTTCCCACTCTTTATTTTTTTGTTAACAGAGGCTGTTTTTGTGTTAAAAATTCTGAATCAAAAAGAATAAAAAATTATTAAATAAAAAATGGTTTGTTTTTTTGAATTATTCTATATCTTTGCGCGGAATTTAGAAAGCGTATTTTTACAATGAGGATTGCATATAAAACAGTCAAGTTTCTTACAATAGTAGCAATAACCCTTTTTACAGCGGTTAGTTTTGCATCAGAATCTGATAAAAAACACGACGTCCAAAATGATGGTGGACGCGTAAACACAAAAAGTGAAGTGGAAGCATATATTCTTCATCACATTAAAGATTCTCACGATTTCTCTTTATTTTCTTACACAAGCGATTCAGGAGAAAGAAAACATGTAGGTTTTCCATTACCAGTTATTTTATGGTCTAGTGAAGGTTTAGTTACTTTCATGTCTTCGGCTTTTCATCACAATGACGATGGTCACGTAATCGTAGAAAAAAACGGGTTAAAATTTGCGAAGATCCATTCAAAAATTTACGAATTAGATACAGATGCTGCAACCGTTTCTTTTGATGAAACACACCACGCAACAAATGCACACAAAACATTAGATTTTTCTATTACTAAAAGTGCTTTTGGACTGATAGTAATTGGTTTATTAATGCTTTTATGGTTTTCTAAATTAGCAAGACAATACAAAACAAAGAAAGTGCCAACAGGTTTTGGTAGAGTTTTAGAGCCTTTGGTATTGTATGTTCGTGATGAGATTGCAAGACCAAATATTGGTGAAAAACATTACAGAAGATTTACAGGATATTTATTAACGGTATTTTTCTTTATTTGGATTTTAAACTTAGCAGGATTAACCCCTTTAGGTTTTAATGTAACAGGGCAATTAGCTGTAACAGGTTGTTTGGCAATTTTTACATTGGTAATTTATACAGTAAGTGGTACAAAAGGATATTGGATGCACATGATTTGGATGCCAGGAGTTCCTATGTTAATTCGCCCAGTTTTAGCAATTATAGAATTGGCTGGAGCTTTAATTATTAAACCATTTTCATTATTAGTACGTTTGTTCGCAAACATTTCAGCAGGTCATATTGTGGTAATGAGCTTAATTGCAATTATGTTTACACTTAAAGAATCTTTAGGGGTTGTTGGTGCAACAGGATTGTCTTTAGTATTATCATTTTTTATAACATTAATTGAGGTTTTAGTAGCTTTTTTACAAGCGTATATCTTTACAATGCTTTCTGCATTGTTTATTGGTATGGCAGTAGATGATCATGCTGAAGCTCATTAATACAAATTTGTTTAATTTAATATAAATACAGTTATTATGTACAATTTAATTGGAGCAGGATTAATCGTAATCGGAGCAGGAATTGGTTTAGGTCAAATTGGTGGAAAAGCAATGGAAGGTATTGCTCGTCAGCCAGAAGCGACAGGAAAAATTCAAACAGCAATGATTATTATCGCTGCATTATTAGAAGGTTTAGCATTTGGTGCATTATTCTTAGGAAAATAATCCAAACAAAAACAAAAACATGTCTCTGCAACGGTTGGTTGCAGAGTTTGTTTTTAATTAAACAGTAAAGAAATAAAAAAATAAATTAGTTTATAGAATGGAAACTTTATTAAACGATTTTTCACCGGGATTATTTGCAGTGTCAACCATTTTATTGTTGGCTTTAATTGCTTTAATGGTAAAATTTGCTTGGAAACCAATTTTAAATTCTTTGGAAGAAAGAGAATCTGGGATAGAAGACGCTTTAGCTGCCGCAGAAAATGCACGTAAAGAAATGCAAAACTTACAATCTGATAACGAAAGATTGATAAAAGAAGCAAGAGCAGAAAGAGACGAGATGATGAAAGACGCAAGAAATATTACAGATAATATGATTGCAGCAGCAAAAGAAGATGCTAAAGAAGTTACTGCTACCTTAATAGAAAAAGCGCAAGCTTCTATTAATCAAGAGAAGCAAGCTGCATTAGCAGAAATTAAAAAAACTGTTGCAGAATTGTCTATTGGTATTGCAGAAACAGTAATTAAAAAAGAATTATCTAATAAGAAAGACCAACTAGCGTTAGTTGAAGGAATCTTAAAAGATGTTACTTTAAACTAAGTATAAATGAAAGACGCAAGAGCAGCATTACGTTACGCCAAAGCAATCTTAAATCTTGCAAAAGATACGGAGTCTGAAACTGCAGTAAACGATGATATGTTATTTATATCTAACACCATTGCAGAGAATAAAGACTTAGCGGTAATGTTAAATAGCCCTATTGTTAAAGCAGTAGATAAAATGAATGTGTTAAACGCATTGTTTGAAGGAAAGGTAAATACCATTACATTAGGTCTGTTCCATTTATTACAGGACAACAAGAGAATTGCAATGTTAAAATCTATTGCAGCAAAATATGTAATTGTGTATGATTTTTTAAAGCATACACAAGTTGCAAAGGTTACTACTGCAGTTGCATTAACTCCAGAAGTAGAGCAACTAGTTTTAGACAAAGTAGTAGCTTTAACAGGTAAGAAGGCAAATTTAGAAAATGTTATAAACCCAACTATTTTAGGTGGATTTATTTTACGCGTTGGAGATGTGCAATACGATGCAAGTATCTCTAACTATCTAAACGAATTAAGAAAGGAATTTGACAACAGTCATTACATTCCAAAAATATAAAAAGCGATAAGCGATCTGTTTCAGGTAATAAGTAGCCGAAAATAGAAAGTAGAAAAGCGAAAGCAAATTTTAAAAAGATGGCAAGCATTAAACCAGCTGAAGTATCAGCAATTTTAAAACAACAGTTAACAAATTTTGAAACAAAAGCTACTTTAAACGAAGTAGGAACTGTTTTACAAGTAGGTGATGGTATCGCACGTGTTTACGGTCTATCTAATGTTCAATACGGTGAGCTAGTAGAATTCGAAGACGGATTAGAAGGTATCGTATTAAACTTAGAAGAAGATAATGTAGGTGTTGTATTGTTAGGTGCTTCAACTGCTATTAGAGAGGGTTCTACTGTAAAACGTACAGAAAGAATTGCTTCTTTAAAAACAGGTGAAGGAATTGTAGGACGTGTTGTAGATACTTTAGGAAATCCTATTGATGGTAAAGGACCAATCGAAGGAACTACATATGAAATGCCTTTAGAGCGTAGAGCTCCAGGTGTTATTTATAGAGAACCAGTTACCGAGCCTTTACAAACAGGTATTAAATCTATTGATGCAATGATTCCTGTTGGAAGAGGTCAACGTGAGTTAATCATTGGAGACAGACAAACAGGTAAATCTACCGTTGCTTTAGATACTATTTTAAATCAAAAAGAATTTTTTGATGCTGGTGAGCCAGTATATTGTATATATGTTGCTATCGGTCAGAAAGCTTCTACAGTTGCAGCAATTGCAAACATGTTAGAAGAAAAAGGAGCAATGGCGTATACAACAATTGTAGCAGCAAATGCATCAGATCCTGCAGCAATGCAAGTGTATGCACCGTTTGCTGGAGCAGCAATTGGAGAATTTTTTAGAGATACGGGTAGACCCGCTTTAATTGTTTTTGATGATTTATCAAAACAAGCAGTGGCATACCGTGAGATTTCTTTATTGTTAAGAAGACCTCCAGGACGTGAAGCGTATCCTGGTGATGTATTTTATTTACACTCAAGATTATTAGAAAGAGCTGCAAAGTTGATTAATGATGACAAGATTGCAAGTGAAATGAACGATTTACCAGATTCTTTAAAAGGAATTGTAAAAGGTGGAGGTTCTTTAACTGCATTGCCAATTATTGAAACACAAGCAGGAGATGTATCAGCATATATTCCAACAAATGTAATTTCAATTACAGATGGACAAATTTTCTTAGATGGAGATTTATTTAACTCGGGTGTTCGTCCAGCAATTAACGTAGGTATTTCGGTATCTCGTGTTGGTGGTAATGCTCAGATTAAAGCAATGAAAAAAGTTTCTGGTACCTTAAAACTAGATCAAGCACAGTATCGTGAATTAGAAGCGTTTGCTAAGTTTGGTTCAGATTTAGATGCAGCAACTATGAGTGTAATTTCGAAAGGACAACGTAATGTTGAAATTTTAAAACAAGCTCAAAATGATCCTTTTTCAGTAGAAGATCAAATTGCAATTATCTATGCAGGTTCTAAGAACTTATTAAAAAGTGTTCCTGTAAACCAAGTAAAGAAATTCGAGAAAGATTATATCGATTATCTAAACGCAAAACATAGAGATACTTTAGACGTTTTAAAGTCTGGTAAATTAACACCAGAAACAATTGCTGTTTTAGAAGCAGCGGCTGAAGAAATTTCTAAACATTTTAATTAGAAGTTAGGTTTTAATAGTTGGGCCTTGTGCGCACTAATAATAACTAATTACTAGCAACTAGTTTCTAAAATATGGCAAACTTAAAAGAAATACGTAATAGAATTACCTCTATTAAATCTACAATGCAGATTACATCTGCCATGAAAATGGTATCTGCTGCAAAGTTGAAAAAAGCACAAGATGCAATTACGGCAATGAGACCATATTCATCTAAACTAACTGAATTGTTGCAGAATTTAAGTGCAACTTTAGATAGTGATGCTAGTGGGGCGTATTCAACACAAAGAGAGATTTCTAAAGTTTTATTAGTAGTTATTACTTCTAATAGAGGTTTATGTGGTGGTTTTAACTCTTCTATTACTAAAAAAGTAATAGCAACTATTCAAGAAAAATACAGCAATGCTTCTGTAGATCTATTTACTATTGGTAAAAAAGGGACCGATGTTTTATCTAAAACACAGACCGTTATTGCAACTAGAAATGAGCTTTTTGATGACCTAACTTTTGATAATGTAGCAGCAGTTGCAGAAGAGTTAATGGAAATGTACACGGATGGTGCATATGATAAAATTGAAGTTGTATACAATCAATTTAAGAATGCAGCAACTCAAATACCGCAAGTAGAACAGTTTTTACCTATTAAACCTATTGAAGGTGGAGATGCAAACGCAGTAAACTCTGATTATATTTTTGACCCGTCTAAAGAAGAAATTGTATTAGCTTTAATTCCAAAATCTTTAAAAACGCAATTATATAAAGCACTTAGAGACAGTTTTGCTTCAGAACATGGAGCAAGAATGACGGCAATGCACAAGGCAACAGATAACGCTACAGATTTAAGAGATGACTTGTTGTTAACATATAACAAAGCACGTCAAGCAGCAATTACTAATGAAATTTTAGAAATTGTTGGTGGAGCAGAAGCGTTGAAAAATTAGACGAAGTGTAGCGGAGTCAAATTTTAAAAAGAGCAGAATTTTTAAAAAACGAATAAGTTTATAATATAAAAAACCCAACTCTATTGAGTTGGGTTTTTACTTTTCTGTTACTATTATTCTTTATAGATCAAACTTAATTCCTTGCGCTAACGGCAATTCATCAGAATAATTTACAGTGTTTGTTTGTCTTCTCATATACACTTTCCAAGCATCAGATCCAGACTCACGTCCACCACCTGTTTCTTTTTCCCCTCCAAAAGCACCACCAATTTCAGCACCAGAAGTTCCGATGTTTACATTTGCGATACCACAATCAGAGCCTGCATATGATAAGAATTTCTCAGCTTCTTTTAATTCATTAGTCATAATTGCAGAAGATAATCCTTGAGCAACACCATTTTGTTTTTCAATAGCATTTTCAACTTCTCCAGAATATTTCATTAAATATAAAATAGGTGCAAAAGTTTCGTGTTGTACAATTTCGAAATGGTTTTCTGCTTCAATAATAGCTGGCTTTACATAGCATCCGCTTTCGTAACCTTCACCTTCTAAAACTCCACCTTCAACCAACACATTTCCACCTTCAGCTTTTGCTTTTTCAATAGCAGCTAAATACGTATTTACAGAATCATGATCAATTAACGGCCCAATATGATTTTTTTCATCTAAAGGATTTCCAATAGTTAATTGCCCATAAGCACCAACGATAGCATCTCTTACTTTATCGTAAACAGATTCGTGAATAATTAATCTTCTAGTAGAAGTACAACGCTGTCCACAAGTTCCTACAGCACCAAATACAGCACCGGGAACAACTACTTTTAAATCTGCAGTTGGTGTAATAATAATGGCATTATTTCCTCCTAATTCTAGTAAAGAGGTTCCAAAACGTTGTGCAACAGTTGCTCCAACAATTCTTCCCATTCTAGTAGAACCTGTTGCAGAAACCAATGGCACTCTCGAGTCAGTCGTCATCATTTCTCCAACCTTATAATCTCCATTAATAATAGAAGAAATACCTTCTGGTAAATTGTTTTCTTTTAAGATGTCTGCAATAATGTTTTGACAAGCTACAGAGCATAAAGGAGCTTTTTCAGATCCTTTCCACACACAAACATCACCACATATCCAAGCTAAAGACGTGTTCCATGCCCACACAGCCACTGGAAAGTTAAATGCAGATATAATACCTACAACTCCAATTGGATGCCACTGCTCTCTCATTACATGTCCAGGACGTTCAGATGGTATTGTTTGTCCGTTTAATTGTCTTGATAAACCAACTGCAAAATCACAGATATCTATCATTTCTTGAACCTCACCATACCCTTCTTGTAAAGATTTACCCATTTCATAAGAAACTAACTTTCCTAAGGGCTCTTTTAAATCTCTTAATCGATTTCCAAATTGACGAACAATCTCTCCTCTTTGCGGAGCAGGCATGTTTCTAAAAGATAGAAAAGCAGTAGTCGCTTTTTCCATTACTTTTTCATAGTCTTCTTTGGAGGTTGCTTTTACTTTTCCAATTAATTTTCCATCAACAGGAGAGTAACTTTCAATAATTTCCCCGCTAGAAAAGTTATTAGAACCCGTAGAAGTTCCATTATTTATTTCTTTTAATCCTAATTCTTGTAATGTTTCTTTTATTCCAAAATCTGTCATTTCGCAGTTTCGTTTTAGTTGTTTAATTTAGAGCTTCAAATTTACGAATTATTTTACAGATAAATAAATTAAACAAAAAACATAATTTTTGTTTAATTTCAAACAAAACAATTATGAAAAAGTTTCTTTTTATTATTTCAATGGTGTGTATTTCTTTTAGTTGTAATAATAGCATAGATCGTGCGTCTGCAGAAAAGATCGCCTCAGAAAAGCAAAGTGAGTTTGCAATTATAATTCATGGAGGAGCGGGCACAATTTTAAGAGGGAATTTATCTATGAAAAAAGAAAAGGCTTACAGAGATAAGCTAGAAGAGGCAATTAGAACGGGTTATACTATTCTTAAAAATGGCGGAACGAGTCAACTAGCAGTTGTGAAGACAATTCAGATTATGGAGGCATCGCCATTATTTAATGCAGGTAAGGGTGCTGTTTTTACACATGAGGAGACCAATGAATTAGATGCTTCTTTTATGGATGGTGAAACATTAAATGCTGGTGCGGTTGCTGGTGTAAAAAATGTAAAAAGCCCAATAGAATTGGCTGTAAAAATAATGACAGATTCAGAGCATGTAATGCTTTCTGGAGAAGGAGCTTCAATTTTTGCAAAAGAAAAAGGGTTAGAAATGGTTGACCCAGCTTATTTTTATACAGAAAGACGTTTTAAATCTTTACAAAGAATAAAAAACAGATCAAAAACGGAATTAGATAATGATGATAAGAAAGCTGCTTTTTACGATACAGATATTAAAAACGCAAAATTTGGAACCGTTGGGTGTGTTGCTTTAGATAAACACGGAAATATTGCTGCAGGAACCTCAACTGGAGGAATGACAAATAAGCGCTGGGGAAGAATTGGTGATGCGCCAATTATTGGTTCTGGAACCTATGCAAATAATAAAACGTGTGGTGTTTCTTCTACAGGTTGGGGAGAATACTTTATAAGAAGTCAGGTAGCATACGACATTTCTGCACAAATGGAATATCAGAAAAAAACATTAAAAGAGGCAACCAAAGATGTCATTCAAAATAAGTTAACAAAGCTTGGTGGCACTGGTGGTGTTGTTGCTTTAGATAAGAACGGTAATATGTCTTTTGAGTTTAACACTGCAGGGATGTATAGGGCCTCTATGAATGATGCAGGAGAATTGGTCTTAAAAATTTATAAAGAATAGTACGTCTATTTTATTAAGTCTAAAAATAATAAAAGATTGCAGCTTTAAATCTTATTTTTGTATCCTCTTATGGAAAATAGAATTTTTAACATACAGAATAAACAAGAGTTTAAGGCACTTTCATTAGCAGTTTTTAAACATCAGTTTAAGAACAATAAAGTATACAGGTCTTTTTGTGATTTACTGTTTGTGCATCCTTCAAGTATTTCTACTATCGAAGAAATTCCATTTTTGCCCATTCAGTTTTTTAAAAGTAGAAAGGTGCTTTCTTCTTTAGATGAGATTCAAGAAACCTTTACAAGTTCTGGAACTACAGGAGGTAGCACCAGCAAACATTTAGTTACCAATATAAACCTGTATAAAGAAAGTTATTTAAAAGGGTTTGCTCATTTTTATGGCAATATAGAAGAATATACAGTACTAGCTCTATTACCCAATTACTTACAGCGCCAAGGTTCTTCTTTAGTTTTTATGGTGGCTGATTTAATTGAAAAATCTAAAAAAGTAGAAAGCGGATTTTATCTGGATAACATTCAAGAATTAGCCAATAAATTGCTAGAATTAAACAGAAATGGTCAAAAAATACTTTTAATTGGTGTTTCTTTTGCTTTGTTAGATTTGATTGAAATGCAACAATTTAACCTTAAAAACACTATAATTATGGAAACTGGTGGAATGAAAGGAAGAAGAAAAGAATTGGTAAGGGAAGAATTACATACTATTTTACAAAACGGATTTGGAGTAACAGAAATTCATTCGGAATACGGAATGACAGAATTATTAAGTCAGGGATATTCTAAAGGAAATGGCGTTTTTGAAACACCGCCTTGGATGAAAATTTTAACTCGTGATACTGAAGATGCGCTATCTATAAATGCTTCAGGAAAAAATGGAGGAATAAATGTAATTGATTTAGCAAACTATAACTCTTGTTCTTTTATTGCAACTCAAGATTTAGGGAAGGTCTATGAAAATGAAACTTTTGAAATTATTGGGCGTTTTGATAACTCTGATATCCGAGGCTGTAATTTAATGGTTTTGTAAGTATTCTAATTTTCATCGACCAAATAAAAAAACATGTCAATGAAAACTTTTATAACAATTTTACTGATAGCTGTTTCTAGTACTTTTTTTGGACAAGAATATAATCTAAAGCAAGGATACCTTGCTGAAGGTTATGATGTTGTATCTTATTTTAGTAATAGAGCAGAAAAAGGAGATAAAGAATTTACTACAACACACAATGCAGTGAAATTTAAATTCTCTTCTAAGAAAAATTTAGATACTTTTAAAAGTGCGCCTAATAAATACATTCCTGCTTATGGAGGTTATTGTGCTTATGCACTTGGTACAAAAGGAAAAAGAGTTGCCATAAACCCTGAAACCTTTGAAATTAGGGATGGTAAATTGTACTTATTTTATAATTCTTGGGGTATAAATACTTTTAAAATGTGGCAAGAAGAAGGTGCAGAACAATTAAAAGCAAAGGCAGATAAAAACTGGATAAAAATTAAGAAAGAAAAGTAACTTTCAATACTCTTTCTCGAAATTAAACATAAAAAAAGAGCTGAATAGATTGAGCTCTTTTTTTATATTATTTAAAGTTAAGGTTATTCTACAACCAGTAAATAGTACGTTTTTTTACCACGTTGCAATAACACGTATTTATTAGCAATTAAATCTTCTTTAGAAATGGTAAAATCTTCTTTTACTTTTTCTTTATTTACAGAAATTGCATTTTCTTTTAAAGCTCTTCGAGCATCTCCATTAGAAGCTAAAAAGTTTGTTTTAGCTGCTAAAGCACCAATCATATCTAGACCTTCTTCTACATCTGAAACAGCAACCTTAGCTTGTGGCACGCCATCAAAAACGTCTAAAAACGTCTGTTCATCTAAAGATTTTAAATCAGAAGCTGTAGATTTTCCAAATAAGATATTAGAAGCTTGTATAGCGTTTTCATAAGCTACCTTTCCATGAACCAACAAAGTAACTTCTTCTCCAATTTTCTTTTGCAATAGACGTGCATGCGGCGCTTCTTTATGCTCTAAAATTAAAGCATCAATTATTTCTTTGTCTAAAAAAGTAAAAATTCTAATATATTTTTCGGCATCTTCATCAGAAGCATTTAACCAATATTGGTAAAATTTATAAGGTGATGTTCTCTTACTATCCAACCAAACGTTTCCTCCTTCAGATTTACCGAATTTAGTTCCATCAGATTTTGTAATTAAGGGACAGGTAATTGCATACCCTTTTCCGCCACCAATTCTTCTAATTAGTTCTGTTCCTGTAGTAATATTTCCCCATTGATCAGAACCTCCCATTTGAATAGAAGCATTGTTGTTTTGGTATAAATGTAAGAAGTCATATCCTTGAACTAACTGATAGGTAAATTCTGTAAAAGACATTCCGTCTTTAGATTCAGAGCTAATTCTGTTTTTTACAGAATCTTTAGCCATCATATAATTTACAGTAATATGTTTTCCAACATCTCGTATGAATTCTAAAAATGAAAAATCTTTCATCCAATCGTAGTTGTTCACTAAAACAGCAGCATTTTCTTCGTTAGAAGAAAAATCTAAAAAGTGACTTAATTGGCCTTTTATAGCTTCTTGATTGTAGCGAAGTGTCTTTTCATCTAGCAAGTTGCGCTCTGCAGATTTCCCGGAAGGGTCTCCAATCATACCCGTAGCACCACCAACTAAAGCAATAGGTTTGTGGCCACATCTTTGAAAATGTGCTAACAGCATAATTGGCACTAAATTACCAATATGTAAAGAATCTGAGGTAGGATCAAACCCAACATAAGCACTTCTCATGCTTTCTAATAAGTGCTCTTCTGTTGTTGGCATGCTGTCGTGCAACATTCCTCTCCACTGCAATTCTTTAATAAAATTTTTCATTGTATACCGTTTATCAGTTCGCAAATATACCTTTATCGCGCAAAATATACTAAATTCGTAGTATGATTTTAGTTACGGGAGGAACAGGTTTAGTTGGCGCGCATTTATTGTATCATTTGATAAAAGACAATGAGACAATTCGAGCTATTTATCGTTCTAAAGAAAGAATAGAAGCTGTAAAAAAAATCTTTTCCTATTATACGGATGATGCTTCATTGATTTCAAAAATAGAGTGGTTTAAGGCAGATATAACAGATATTCCCGCTATGATTCCTGCTTTTGTTGGAGTTGAAAAGGTGTATCATTGTGCCGCTTTTATTTCTTTTAATCCGAAAGATTATAAAGAAATGCGCAAGGTAAACATTCATGGCACCGCGATTATTGTAAACCTTTCTATTGATGCGAAAATTAGAAAACTTTGTTTTGTAGGCTCTATTGCTTCTGTTGGAGATGCTTTAAACAGGCAATTGATTACAGAAGAAAACGAATGGAATAAAGAATTAGATAATAGTGGCTATTCGATTACAAAGTTCGGAGCAGAAATGGAAGTTTGGCGCGCTAGTCAAGAAGAAGTAGAGGTGGTAATTGTAAACCCTGGAATTATTTTAGGAAGCGGATTCTGGACATCTGGTTCTGGGAAATTATTTAGTCAAGTTTATAAAGGTTTTAAATACTATACCGAAGGAATTACTGGTTTTGTAGGTGTAAAAGATGTTGTAAAATCAATGGTTTTACTTATGAATTCAGATGTTAAAAATGAACGTTTTATATTGGTTTCAGAAAACAAAAGCTATAAAGAAGTACTATTTTTAATAGCAGACACCTTGGGTATTAAAAGACCTTCAAAAAAGATAAAAGCCTGGCAAACCACTGTGCTTTGGCGGTTGTCATCATTTTTAACTAGGTTTTCTAAAAAAGCACCGTTATTAAGTAAATACTCTGCAAAAAGTGCACATGAAGTTTCTAAATATTCTTCAGAAAAAATAAAACAAACAATGAACTTTCAATTTGAAGAAATACAAACCGTTATTAAAGACGTTTGTAGTAATTTTAAGAAATAAAAACGTTACTGTCTTAAATTCATTTCTTCTAAATTCATTTTTGACAACTCCAATTTTTTTAAGTTTTTTATGATTTTTAAGCTGTCTCCTTTTTTTAATCTACCTAGAGTTAATTGTATAGAGTCTTTTTTAATGGAATCTAATTGTTTTTTTGCTTTCTTAAGAACATCTTGTTGCGCATTTATGCTAGCCTTGGCCTTCTCTAAAATTTCTTGATATAAATCTATGGTAGACATGTAATAGTAATTACTACTTTCAAAACGAGTACTATCTATTTTAAATCGTTCATAAACAAAAGGCATGTAATTTATGTTCTTTTGGTTGTTCTTGTTTTTTATGAATTTAGCACTCGTAGAAATAATCATTTCTTGTAACAAAAGACTCATTGTGTCTTTCGGAATTAAGTCTTTTGGTTTTTCAAAAATAGTATTACTTGTGCAAGACACAAGCAATATGAAAAGGAATATGTAGCTATTTTTTTTCATTTTATCTATTAAAAGTAATTCTTTTCCCTTTAATTTCATCATTGAAAACACCATTGTTATATATTAAGTTTCCATTCACAAAAGTATGTGTTATGGTAGATGAAAAAGTAGTTCCCTCAAAAGGAGACCAACCACATTTATATAAAATATTATCTTTAGAAACTGTTTGTGACTTATTCATATCAATTAAAACAATATCTGCAAAATAACCTTCTTTTATAAACCCGCGTTTTTCAATTTGAAATAATTTAGCAGGATTATGGCTCATTTTTTCTACTGCTTTTTCAATAGGAATTACTCCTTCTTTTACTTTTTCTAAAAGTGCAATAATGGCATGTTGCACTAATGGTCCTCCACTTGGCGCATTTAAATAGTTGTTGTTTTTTTCATCTAAGGTATGCGGAGCATGATCTGTAGCTAAAACATCTATTCTGTCATCTAACAAAGCTTTCCAAAGACCTAATCTGTCTTTTTCTGTTTTAACAGCAGGATTCCATTTGATGTGTGTTCCTTTTTCTTCATAATCTTTATCACTAAACCATAAATGATGAATACAAACCTCTGATGTAATTTGCTTTTCTTCTAGAGGAATATCGTTTCTAAATAAATGTGTTTCTTTCTCTGTTGACAAATGAAAAATATGCAATCTTGCACCTGTTTTCTTAGCCAGTTCAATTGCTTTAGAAGATGATAAGTAACAAGCCTCTTCACTTCTAATAAGAGGGTGGTATTTTAGAGGAATATCGTCTCCATACTTTTCTTTGTAGATTGCCGTATTTTTTCTAATAGTTCCTTCGTCTTCGCAGTGCACAGAGATAATCATTTTTGTTGATGAGAAAATTTTCTCCAGAATTTCTTCATTATCAACCAACATGTTCCCTGTAGAAGAACCTAAAAACAATTTAATTCCTGCTACTTTTTTAGGGTCTGTTTTTAATAATTCCTCCAAATTGTCATTTGTACCACCGAACATAAAAGAATAGTTTGCATACGAATCTGCTGCGGCAATTTTAAACTTGTTTTCTAATAAATGTTGTGTTGTAGCTTGTGGCACTGTATTTGGCATTTCTATAAACGTAGTAATACCTCCAGCAATTGCAGCCCGACTCTCTGTTGCAATATTTGCTTTGTGTGTTAAACCAGGTTCTCTAAAATGTACTTGATCGTCTATAAACCCAGGAATTAAAAACTTCCCTTCAGCATTAATAATTTCAACATTTTTAGTGGGTTTAATTTTAGAAGAAATTTTTGTAATTATTTCATTTTCAAGAAGAATATCACCTTTAAAGATTTTGTTCTCGTTTACTATTGTTGCGTTTTGTATTAAAATTCCTTTTGTCATTTTTCTTTTTAAATATCTATTTTCATATTCACTAACCCTTTGGTAAATCCAAAACGATTGTAAGATTTTAGTGCATCAGCATTCTTACTATATACATCTAGCCTTAATTCTTTTAAGTCTTTTTCTTTTCCCCATTTTTTTAAAGACTCTAAAATTAAATTGCTAATTCTTTGGCCTCTAAAAGTAGGTTTTACAAATATAAAACCAATATAACCATGTTTTGGGTTTTTATGGTATTGGCTAGAGTCTTCTATTTTTAGATACCCAGAACCTACTAATTCTTTGTTTGCTACAGCAACTATTAAATGGCTGTTTTTTGCGGTAATTAATTCAGGAATATTATAATAAGACAATGTGCCTTCCTTTAAAAAGGAATCCATAGGCCGCTCTGCCTTTATTACACCTTGTTCAAACTCTAACAATATTTCTAAGTCGTTTAAATTTGCTGTTCTAATAGAAATAGTGGTCATTAGATATTTATTTTGGCACTCCTTTTAATTTCATTTTTACAACTCCAAACAATGCTTCTGTAACAATGTTTCCGGTCATTTTAGAAACACCCAAGTCTCTATCTGTAAAAACCACAGAAACTTCTTTTATTTTAAATTGATGTTTCCACGCTTTAAATTTCATTTCAATTTGAAAAGCATATCCAACAAATTTAATTTTATCTAGGTTTATGGTTTCTAAAACATTTCTTTTCCAACACACAAAACCCGCGGTAGTGTCAAAAATTGGAATTCTAGTAATAAAACGCACATATTTCGAGGCAAAATAAGAAAGTAGTAAGCGCTTAATATCCCAATTTACAACGTTAACGGTATTGTTTACATATCTAGAGCCTACAGAAACATCTACATCTTCACTTGAGCACGCATTGTAAAGGCGAATTAAATCTTTCGGATTATGAGAAAAATCTGCATCCATTTCTATAACAAATTTGTAATCTTTAGCTAAAGCCCATTTAAAACCGTGGATATAAGCAGTTCCTAACCCATTTTTACCTTCTCTTTTTTCTATAAAAAGTTGTTCTGGAAATTCTGTTATTAATTTGTCTACAATGAATGAGGTGCCGTCAGGAGAATTATCATCAACAACCAAAATATGAAATATTTTTTCTTCTTGAAATACCGCTCTTATAATGGCTTCTATGTTTTCTTTTTCGTTATAAGTGGGGATGATAACTAATGTGTCTGACATAAATAAAATTTCGTAAGCTAAGAATACAAATATACATTTTTTAATTACTAATTTTGTGTTAACCTTATCAAAGAAGAAAAAGTGCAAGCACTAGAAAAAATAGTTATTAATACAAACTGGATTTCCATTATTTTGGTATTTCTATTTGCCATTATTGCTGTTTTAAAAATAATAGATGGAGATAAATTGAAAGGATATGTTTTTGCTTTATTCAATAAAGGCTTTATCGAAGATGAAGTAGAAGAAAACACTTCTTTTTTTAGCTCTTTTTATAGTTTATTATTTATCTTTTCATCTGTCGTTTTAGCCCTTGTTACTAGCTTGTTGGTTGCAGAGACAAATAAAAGCACCTCTTTTAGCGTATCGTCTTTCTTTTTAATTTTAGGAATTATTTGGAGCTATTTTGCCGTTAAGAGCTTATTTGAAATAGGGGTTATTAGGCTTTTTTTTATAAAAAAAGAGGTTCGATTTTATGTTGTTTCTAAATTTGGATACCTGTATTCAATTAGTTTTTTTCTAGTAATTCTCTTTGTGTTATTTCGTTTTGGGCCATTAAGTTTTTCATTTTTTGTGGCAGTCACTTTAGGCTTATTTTTATTAAAGTTTGTTTTTCAAGTAGTTAATAATAAAAACCTTGTTTTTAGCAAGTTATTTTATTTTATATTGTACCTTTGCGCGTTCGAAATAGCACCCCTATTAATAATGTTTAAACTGGTCCTTTAAACTAAAAAACGAAAATGAAAGCGTATGAAAGTGAAAACTATTTTAGTATCGCAACCCCCTCCAAAAACAGAAACTTCTCCATATTTTGATTTGTCTGATAAACAAAAAGTAAAGATAGATTTTAGATCCTTTATTCATGTTGAAGGTATTTCTGTTAAAGAAATTAGAAACAATAAAGTTGATTTTAAAGACTTTACCGCCATTATTTTAACTAGTAGAAACGCAGTAGATTACTTCTTTAAAATTGCTGAAGAAATGCGCTTTAAAGTGCCAGACGACATGAAGTATTTTTGTCAATCTGAGGCTGTAGCTTATTATTTGCAGAAATATGTGGTTTATAGAAAACGTAAAATTTATGTAGGTAGCAGAACTTTTCTTGATTTAACAAAGCTAATTAAAAAGCATAAAACAGAGAATTTTTTATTGCCTTCTTCTGATAAATTAAAGCCTTTAGTTCCTGAAGAATTAGATAAGTTAGGTGTTCAATGGACGCGTATAGACTTATACAGAACAGTAGTAAGTGATTTGTCTGATTTAGAGAATGTTGTTTATGATGTTTTAGTATTCTTTAGTCCTTCTGGGATAGAATCTTTATTTCAAAACTTTCCAGATTTTAAACAAAACAGCACTAGAATTGCTGCTTTTGGTAACTCTACTGTAAGTGCAGTAACTAAAGCGGGTTTAAATTGTGATATAGAAGCACCTTCTCCGGAAACACCTTCTATGACAATGGCTTTAGACAAGTATATTAAAGTTGTGAATAAGAAATAAAATTTTAAAAATTGATCACTACGCCCAGCGAAGTGCGATTTATAAAACTAAAAAAACCGAACATTTTTGTTCGGTTTTTTTAGTTTTATATTTTTAATAAGTTTTTTAAGTCAATAATTTTGCTAATTATTAAGCAAACAAGGTAGCAAAAGCTTCTTCAATTTTACCAACTAAAACTAATTTTATTCCGTGGTTTTTAGAGGTGATTTTGTTGTATTTTGAAGCTACTAAGGTTTTATAACCTAGTTTTTCTGCTTCTAAAATTCGTTGATCTATTTTAGAAACGGGTCTAATTTCTCCTGCCAAACCTACTTCGGCAGCAAAACACACATTTGGATTAATAGCAATATCTTGATTAGATGATAAAATAGCTGCTACGACTGCTAAATCTATTGCGGGATCGTCCACATTGATGCCTCCGGTTATATTTAAAAACACATCTTTAGCGCCTAACTTAAAACCTGCACGTTTTTCTAGAACGGCTAAAATCATGTTTAGACGTTTTAAATTATAACCGGTTGTAGAGCGCTGAGGTGTCCCGTAAACGGCAGTAGATACTAGTGCCTGTATTTCTATCATTAGAGGTCTAATGCCTTCTAATGTAGATGCAATTGCAGTTCCGCTTAAATCGTTATCTTTTTTAGAAATTAATATTTCAGACGGATTTGAAATTTCTCTTAATCCGGTTGACAGCATTTCATAAATACCTAATTCAGAAGTAGAACCAAACCTGTTTTTTTGAGAACGTAAAATTCTGTAGGTATGGTTTCTATCACCTTCAAACTGTAAAACAACATCTACCATGTGTTCTAAAATTTTTGGTCCGGCAATGTTTCCGTCTTTGTTTATATGGCCAATTAATAAAACTGGGGTAGCCGTTTCCTTGGCAAATTTTATCAACTCTGCAGCAGTTTCTCTAATTTGAGAAATACTTCCGGGAGAAGCTTCAATGTTATTTGTATGCAATGTTTGTATAGAATCTATTACCAAAACCTCTGGTTCTGTTTCTTCTATATTCTTAAAGATTTGTTGTGTATTTGTTTCTGTAAGAATTAGACAGTTAGAGTTCTTTGCTTCTAATCTATCTGCTCTCATTTTTATTTGAGACTGACTCTCTTCACCCGAAACATACAATACTTTTTGGCTAATATTTAAGGCTACTTGCAATAATAAAGTCGATTTACCAATACCAGGTTCTCCTCCTAAAAGTGTTACAGAGCCTTTTACCAGCCCTCCACCTAAGACTGTATCTAATTCATTGTTATTAGTAACTACCCTTTCTTCAGGGTTTAGCTGAATATCAGCAATTTTCAAGGGCTTGTTTACCGTTTGTTTTGCAGTTGTAGATTGTTTCCAAACACGTTTTTCTTCTTTCTGAATTATTTCTTCAACAATAGTATTCCACTCTTTACAAGCACCACATTGTCCCACCCATTTTGCGTGTTGGGTTCCACAATTCTGACAGAAAAAAGTTGTTTTTTTTTTGCTCATTTCTAATTTTTAAAATACGAATTTACGCTAAAAATTTATGTATTCTTATTATAAATTGGTAGCAGTAAAAACGCTAAACCACCAAAGATAACAATCATTGCAGTTTGTGCAGTCCACATAATCCAACCAAAAGCGGTTGCAGTTTCTGCAGGAATATCAAATAGTGCTAAGGCACTAGCAACAGCAATTGGGTACAAGCCAATGCCACCATTTGTTGCCGCAATTGAAAATCCGCCAGCGATAAAACCAATTAGAATACCTCCAAAAGGAACATTTAAACCTTCAATTGCAGGTATTGTTGCCCAAAACATAGCAACGTACATTGCCCAAATAAATAGTGTGTGAAAAATAAATGCCCATTTGTTTTTCATTTTAAAGATGCTGGTTACACCTTCAATTAAACCAGAAATAAAAGTTTTAATTTTTAATAGAAAACCAGATGTGGCTTTTTTCACAAAAGAGGTGAAAATGTAAAATCCGACAATTAAAACAGCGAAACCAATGCTAATTTTTAATGGATTGAAGTTTTTGGTAAGTAAGTCATAAATAAAATCAAACTGAACAAATAATGTAATTGCAACAATAGAAAGCATCATTATTAAATCTGCAATACGCTCTGCTACAATAGTTCCAAATGCTTTTTCAAAAGGAATTTTCTCATAATTGGTCATTACCGTAGCTCTTGAAATCTCTCCTGCTCTTGGTATCGCTAAGTTTACTAAGTACCCTACTAGAACTGCTAAAATACTGTTTATAAATTTTGGTTTAAAACCTAATGGCTCTAGCATAAATTTCCATCTGTAGGCTCTAGATAAATGACTTAAAATTCCAAAGAAAAGTCCCAGGAAAATAAAGCTGTATTTCGCTTCTTTGAAATAGTTTCCTAAGATTTCTAGTGAAATATCAGACAAAGAATACCAAACTAGAAAACTACCTAATGCAAGCGGTAAAACAATTTTTAAAACCTTTTTAATATCCAAATTATATGAGTGTATTTTCTTTTCTGTTAGTAAAAGCTAACAAGCGCTTAAATTTATTCCTTTTTCTAATTTTATAAATATGTAGATAATTAAGATGCCGCTTTTTGCAACTTTGCCAGTAGCAGTAAATCAAGTTTTTTTAATACAAGAAACTACACATTTTTTAAAATCCCTAAACTATTATTATTTACAGCTTGTACTGATAATTTACAAAAATAACATTTTTTAATTTTTTAAAGCAATGTTATCTATTAATCTAATATCTCCTGCAAAAACAGCAATAAAAGCTCTATATGTTTTATTAGCATCTTTGTTTTTAGCAGTTTTTAATGTTTTTTCATCAGCAATTGTAAAATATTCTAAAGTTAATAAAGGTTGTTTTTTAAATTCATTTTCTAACCATTCATTAATTTTTGTAATATTTTCTGTGTCAAATTTCTGTTGAATTTTATTCAGTGTTCTATAAATAAAAGGCCCAGCTTCTTTCTGTTCTTTCGATAATCTTGCATTTCTAGAACTCATAGCCAAACCGTTTTCTTCTCTATATATTGGACATCCTTTGACCGTTACATTTAAGTTATACTTGTCTACCATTTTCTTTACAATTTGTAATTGTTGAAAATCTTTTTGTCCGAAATAAGCTTTGTTGGGCTCAATAATATCAAATAAGGTTTTTACAATAGTTCCAACACCATCAAAATGCCCTTTTCTAAACGCTCCTTCCATCTGATGTTCTAAACCATCAAAATTAAATTTTTCTGAAGCAATATTTTCTGAATAAATTTCTTTTACAGAAGGTGAAAATAAGATATCACAAGACACAGATTTTAGTAATTTGATGTCATTTTCTATTGTTTTTGGGTATTGCTTTAAATCTTCTACATTGTCAAATTGTGTTGGGTTTACAAAAATACTTACAACAACAATGTCGTTTTTTAGCTTTGCATTTTCAATTAAAGACAAATGACCCTCGTGCAATGCACCCATAGTTGGCACAAAACCAATGGTTTTTTTGTTTGTTTTATAGTCTAAAAGACAGTCTTTTAGGTCTTTTTTATTGTTGAAAATCTTCATTCTTGTATTGTTGGTAAAGTGTGCAAACTTACCATTTTAACACGATATTAGCATAATAATTTGTATTTTTGCCACTCTCATAAAAAGAGTTTGATTCAATGAAGGACAAGAGAATATTATTTGTTTCATCTGAAGTAGTACCCTACTTGCCAGAAACAGAATTATCGTTAACTGCCTTTAATGCTGCTAAAAATGCGCATTCTAAAGGAGTACAGACCAGAATTTTTATGCCAAGGTACGGTGTTATTAACGAAAGAAGACATCAATTACATGAGGTTATTCGTCTTTCTGGGATGAATTTAGTTGTAAACGACATGGATATGCCATTGATAATAAAGGTTGCTTCTATCCCAAAAGAAAGAATGCAAGTTTATTTTATAGACAATGAAGAATATTTTAAAAGAAAAGCTGTTTTTACAGATGAAGACGATCAATTGTTTGATGACAATGATGAGCGTGCAATTTTCTTTGCAAAAGGTGTTGTAGAAACGGTAAAAAAATTAAATTGGGCACCAGATATTATTCATGTTCATGGTTGGATGGCATCTTTATTACCTCTTTATTTAAGAGAGTTTTATAAAGAAGAACCATTGTTTACTGAAAGCAAGATTATTACTTCTGTTTACAACAATCCTTTTGAAGGAACATTAAGCGAAGATCTTGCAGATAAAGTAACTTTTGATCTGAAGAGTAATGATAAAATTGCAACAATAAAGATACCGAACCATACCAATATATTAAAAAGTGCCATTGAAAACTCGGATGCGATTATTCATGGTAGTGAAGATATTTCCGAGGAATTATCTTCTTTTATCGAAGAAAAAAAGATTCCCGTCTTAGGATTTCAAGAAGAGAACTTTAAAGAGAGTTATTTAAATTTTTATACTGATTTAGTTTCAGTTAATTAATTATTTTTAGTGTGAAAAATATTTATAGAAAAGGCATCTACTTAGGTGTTTTGTTTTTGGTGTTTGCAGGTGTTATTTCTTGCGAAGAAGATTTTACAGATATACGTAGTGGTGTTGTAAGTAATACAAAATTCTCTACTAATGATACAATTCTAGAGGTGTTGGTTTCCAATGCAGCTATAGAAAACATAAGAGGAGATGGCTTAGAGTTGGGGGGAACTCCGTTTTTCGGTCTTCAAGGACAGTATCTTTTAGGAGCTTATATAAATGACGAATATGAAAATATTGAAGCATCTATAGTCTCTCAAATAAATATTAATTCAGCTTTAAAGTTAGCTTCATATGATAACCCTGATGGATTGTTATATGAAACAACCATAGATACTGCATTTTTAAGATTACCATATCATGCAACTTTAATATCTAATGATAGCAGACCAATTTATGAATTAGATTCTGTAACGGGAAATTCAGATTTGCCATTTACATTGAATATTTATGAGTTAGAAACTTACTTAAACACTTTAAACCCTGCTGATCCTACAAAAACAAACGAGTTTTTGTCAGATAGAGAATATGAGACAAACACGAACTCTTTAACAGCAGTAGAAAATATGGATTTTTCGCCTACTGGAAATGATACCTTAGTAATCATTAAAAGAAGAAATAGTTTAGGTGATTTATACAAAACCGATACTATAAGATATACAGCAAACGCTAATACAACTGTTCCTTTACCAATGGCAATTATACCATTAAAGAAAAGTTTTGTAAAAGAAGTATTTTTAGATAATTATGAGACTCCTAACTTTGAGTCTCAAAGTAATTTTAATAATTACTTTAGAGGTATTGTGATCGATGCAAAAGAAAAAACGCATGCATCTGGAGAAAGAGGAGGAGCTTTAATATCTTTTAACTTAAGTAGCACTGGTGTAGGGGCTACAAGCTCTTTAATTGAAGTGTATTATACAAATACTTTTTTCAAGAGTAATAGCACGGAAATTGATACCATAATAACAAATACACACGCGTTTCAATTAGGAGGTATTGTAAATGGTAAGTATAAATCTAATAACAAGGTGTACCCTGTTAATAATGAAGTGAAGTTGCAGGGAGCTGCCGGTTCTGAAGCAAAAATAGAAATTTTAAAAGGCACACAATTAACAGATTTAAGAGATAAAGATTGGTTAATTAATGATGCTGCATTAACTTTTTATATCAATCAAGATTCTGACACAACAAATACTGCAAATCAATTATATCTATATAAAAGAGGAGAAGATTTAAATTCAAACCCTATTTCTAGTCATATAAAGGATATTTTTACTGAGGGTCTTGCAACTTTTGGTGGGTTTTTAGAAAAAGAAAATAACAAGAAAGACCACTATACTTTTAGAATTACAGATTATTTGTCAGACATTTTAAGTGGAGAAACAGATTACAATCCACCTTTAAGATTAAAGGTTTATAATACTTCAGATACTCAAATTACAGATACAATTTTCAAAAACTATAATTGGAACCCTAAATCTATTTCAATTTTAAATGGAGATAATAATTTAAATGGTGTAAGAAGAGCACAGTTAAAGATATCGTATACAGAAAAGAATAATTAATAACTAAAAAAATACATTTGCTATGTGTGGAATAACAGGTTATATAGGATACAGAGATGCGTATCCTATAGTAATGAACGGATTAAAAAGATTAGAATACAGAGGGTATGATAGCTCTGGTATTATGATGTTTGATGGTGAAAATATTCAACTTTCAAAAACAAAAGGGAAAGTTTCTGATTTAGAGGCGATTACAGAAAAAGAAGCGCAAAGAAAAGTTGGCCAAATAGGAATCGGTCATACGCGTTGGGCAACACACGGGGTTCCAAATGATATTAATTCTCATCCACATACCTCTCAATCGAGTAATTTAGTAATTGTTCATAACGGAATAATTGAAAACTACGATGCCCTTAGGAAAGAATTAATTTCTAGAGGATACGTTTTTAAAAGCGATACAGATACTGAAGTTTTAGTGAACTTAATAGAAGAGGTTAAGAAAAACGAAGGGTGTAAATTAGGGAAAGCGGTACAATTGGCTTTAAATAATGTTATCGGTGCCTATGCGATTGCTGTTTTCGACAAAGCAAAACCAAATGAAATAGTTGTGGCGCGTTTAGGGAGCCCAATTGCAATAGGAGTTGGAAAAGAGAATTCTGAATTTTTTATCGCTTCAGATGCTTCTCCTTTTATTGAATACACAAAAAGTGCTATTTATTTAGAAGACGAAGAGCTCGCAATCATTAAGGTAGGAAGAGAGATAAAGGTTCGTAAAATTAAAGATGATATTCGTGTTGATGCGAACGTTCAAAAACTTAAATTAAGTCTAGATCAAATAGAAAAAGGAGGTTATGATAATTTCATGCTTAAAGAAATACATGAGCAACCTAAAGCAATTATAGATACCTACCGTGGAAGAATGCTTGCTGATCAAGGTATTATAAGGATGTCTGGTATAGATGATCATATTAATAAGTTTTTAAATGCAGATAGAATTATTATAATTGCTTGTGGTACTTCTTGGCATGCTGGTTTAGTAGGAGAATATCTTATTGAAGATAAAGCACGTATACCGGTTGAAGTAGAGTACGCGTCAGAATTTAGGTATAGAAACCCCGTAATTACATCAAAAGATGTGGTGATTGCAATTTCGCAATCTGGTGAAACGGCAGATACATTAGCAGCAATAAAATTAGCAAAATCAAAGGGTGCATTTGTTTTTGGTATTTGTAACGTGGTAGGATCTTCTATCGCGAGAGAAACAGATGCGGGAGCATACACGCATGCAGGTCCAGAGATAGGAGTTGCTTCAACAAAAGCATTTACAACACAAATTACAGTTTTAACATTAATAGCGTTAAAACTAGCTTCTAAAAAAGGAGAGATTTCTAAGCCAAATCTTATGGCGTTTATGCAAGAAATGCAGTTAATACCTAAGAAAATTGAAACTTTATTAAAGATAGATGATAAGGTAAAAGAGATTGCAGCAGTTTATAAAGATGCTACAAATTGCTTGTATTTAGGTAGAGGTTTTAACTTTCCTGTAGCTTTAGAAGGTGCTTTAAAGTTAAAAGAGATTTCATATATTCATGCAGAAGGCTATCCTGCAGCAGAAATGAAGCACGGGCCAATTGCTTTGATTGATGAAAATATGCCAATTTTTGTGATTGCCACAAATAAAGGACACTACGAAAAAGTAGTAAGTAATATTCAAGAAATTAAATCTAGATCAGGTAAAATTATTGCAATAGTTACCGAGGGAGATACTCAGGTAAAAGAAATTGCTGATCATGTAATTGAAATTCCAGAAACGGAGGAAGCCTTGGCGCCTTTGCTAACCACAATACCTTTTCAGTTACTTTCTTATCATATTGCAGTAATGTTAAATAAGAATGTAGATCAACCAAGAAATCTAGCGAAATCTGTTACAGTGGAGTAATTTTTTTCTTTTAAAATAAAAAAATCCAGCTGTATAGCTGGATTTTTTAGTTATAATTTATCGTGAATTTTAATATGATTACCACCATTCCAAAGGGTTAATATGTCTGTTGCAACAGCAGCTCCGCTTCCTGCGGCAATTGCAAATTGACTTCTACAACCCGCAATAGTGCCACAACAATACAAGCCCTTGGTTATGAGTCCTTCACGATTCCTAAGTTGAATTCTATCTTTTTCTGGATTCGCTTTTTTGTGCGGTTCAATATAATCATCTAAACCATTTATTGTAAAAGGTTTAGCGTAGTTTAAGGCAATAATTACTGCCTTAGATGTGTAAGTACCTTTATTTGTACTAATTTTATAACCATCATTAAAATCAGTAACAGAAATTACTTTTTCGTTTTCTATTTGGGAGACAGCAGGGTATAAGTTTGATAACTGTTGCTTTCCTTCAACTAAAATATCTTTTCCTAATGTTTTAGGAGGTAATCCTAGGGTATTATTAAACAACGCATTTTGTAAATGAGATGCTTTTTGGTGCAGTACAATACCAATTTTTTTACCAATAGCAAAAGGTTTTTTTTCTGCAGAACCTAAAATTAAGGCACATTGAAGACCCGCAACACCACCACCAATAATTAATACATTAAAATTCATTTTAAAACAATTCTTTTATATTGGTTGCAAATAACTTTACAGAAATAGCTAATAATATAACACCAAATATTTTTCTAATGATTAAAATTCCGTTCGGACCAATAATTTTTTCAATTTTAGAAGATGTTTTTAAAACAACATAAATTAAAGCCACGTTTAATAAAACGGCCACAATTATATTTTCTAGATGAAACTCTGAACGTAATGAAAGTAAGGTTGTTAAACTACCTGGACCCGCAATTAATGGAAAAGCTAAAGGAAAGACAGTAGCCGTAATTGTAGCCGCATTTTCATCCTCTTTATAAAGTGTAATTCCTAAAATCATTTCTAAAGCAATAAAGAATAAGATGAAAGCTCCCGCAACTGCAAAAGAATTTACATCGATACCTATTAAGCTTAATAAACTTTGCCCTAAAAACAGAAACACAATCATAATAGCACCTGCAATTAAAGATGCTTTTTCAGACTGAATATGCCCTACTTTTTTACGTAAATCTATAATAATAGGGATGTTTCCTATGATATCTATAACAGCAAATAGAACCATAAAAGCCGTCAGTATTTCTTTAAAGTTGAATTTCATGATCTCTTTTTTTAGTTTTACAAAATTAGTTAACTAAGTTTAGCAAAGTATAAATTTAAAGTAAATAATTGTCTTATTTTTGTGTAATGTTTCAACTAGGAAAAACAATAGTTTCAGAAGATATTATAGAAAAAGATTTTGTGTGTAATCTTTCTGCTTGTGGCGGTGCTTGCTGTGTAGATGGCGATGCTGGTGCCCCTTTAGAAGAAGAAGAGGCTAAAATTTTAGAAGATATTTATCCGAAGATAAAACCTTTTTTAAGAAAAGAAGGAATTGCCGTTATTGAGAAAGAGGGTGTTTGGATTAAAAATGAATGGGGTGAAATTGAAACTCCTTTAATTAACAATGCAGATTGCGCTTATGTAATTTTCGATGAAAAGAATAAAACCTTGTGCGGTATTGAAGAAGCATATAATTCTGGGGAAATAGATTGGAAAAAACCAGTTTCTTGCCACTTATACCCAATAAGAGTAAAAGATTACAGTGAGTTTTCTGCTGTAAATTACCACAAGTGGGAGATTTGTGATGATGCTTGTACTTTGGGTAAAGAACTACAAGTGCCAGTATACAAGTTTGTAAAACAGGCTTTGGTGCGTAAATTTGGCCAAAATTGGTATGATGAATTAGAGAAAGTAGCAGCGAAACATTTAGAATAAATTTTATTCCTTTAAAATAAATAAGACAAACAGCATCAAAGAAATTTGATGCTGTTTTTTTATGGCATGTTCTTTGGTTTTAAATAGTCTTAACCTTTAAAAAAAAATTAATTATGAAAAACCTAAAAAAGCAACCTACCAAACAACTAGAAAAGTTTTCTAACATCTTTATGCAGTTAGGTCTTGTTCTGGTGCTCTTTGTCGTTTTTGTTTCTTTAGAACACAAAACAGAAGAGAGAACCTTAGCTGAGCATACCTTTATTTCTGAACCCGACAGAATATTTTTGGACTCCAGTACAGAAGTTATCTTTAATAGAGAGGTGAAGGTTATTCCAAAAACAGAAATAATTAAAGCATCCCCTTTTATTTTTGACGCACCTATTGAAAAAGGAGGAAAGGAAGATATCGAAACTATTATTGATTTGCCTTCCGAAGATTTAGTTGTTGTAAACCCAGGTGATATTATTGAATTAGCTATCTTAGAGGATGATCCAATCATAGAAAATGTACCTTATACTATGATTCAAAACGCACCTATTTTTAAAGGATGTGAGGGGCTTTCTAAAACTAAAAACAAAGTGTGTTTCGATAGAAAAATGAAACGGTTTGTACAACGTAATTTTGACGCAGGTCTTGCAAATGAGTTGGGTTTAAATGCCGGGAAATACAAAATTAGAACACAATTTTTAATTGATGAGAAAGGCAATGTTATAGATATAAAAATTAGAGCACCGCATAGAAAATTAAAAAAAGAAACAGAAAGGCTTATTAAGAAACTTCCTAAATTTACTCCAGGACAGCAACAAAATAGATTTGTAAGAGTCAGGTACACATTGCCAATAGCTTTTAGTGTAGAGTAAAAAAAACCCAACCAATTGGTTGGGTTTTTTTATAGCTGCTATTTAGATTTTGTTATTTTTGTAACATGAAAATAAGTCATTATTTAGATGCAACATATTTAAAAACAGCAATACAAGCTGGTATTACTGAAAAAGAAAACTTAGAGAAGGTAGTAGCGCTTGCAAAGGAGGCAATTAGCTATGATTATAAGTTAGTTATGATTCGTTCCAATTACATAACAACGGTAAAAAAAATAGTAAGCACTTCAGGGGCTAAGGTTTTAATTGGAACTGTAATTGATTTCCCTTGTGGAGATGCATCTTTAAAACAAAAAATACAAGAAGCTGAAAAGGCAATTAAATTAGGTGCAGATGAGTTGGATTTTGTTGTTAATTATAATGCTTTTAAAAAAGGAAATATAGATGTGGTAACAGAAGAAGTAACTCGTTGCATAGCACTTTCCCTTAGCAATCAAAAAATTGCAAAATTTATTATAGAAGCTGCAGCTTTATCAAATGAAGAAATAATTGTAATTTCACAACTTGTGAAACAAATTGTTTTAGAAAATTTCGGAGAAGAAAACGCAAAAAATGTGTTTGTAAAATCGTCTACAGGATTTTTTAAAACAGAAAAAGGGATTCCAAATGGTGCTACTTTTGAAAATATAATGTTAATTTCTAAAAATGCGAAACCATTAAAAATTAAGGCTGCAGGTGGTGTAAGAGATTACGAAACAGCTTTGAAAATGATTTCTTTAGGAGTAGATAGAATTGGAACATCTTCATCAAAAGAAATAATAAATAAAGAACAATACTCAAACCAAAGCTACTAATTTTGAAAGATTTTTTTGCACACGAAACAGCTGTTATAGATACTGATTGTACTATTGGGAAAGATACTAAAATTTGGCACTTTAGTCATATTATGTCCCATTGTGTTATCGGAGAAGGTTGTAATATTGGACAAAATGTAGTGATTTCTCCAAAAGTTATTCTTGGACAAAATGTAAAAGTTCAAAACAATATTTCTATTTATAGTGGGGTTATTTGTGAAGATGATGTTTTTTTGGGTCCCTCTATGGTTTTTACAAATGTGATAAACCCTAGAAGTGCCATTAAAAGACAAAATGAATACCAAAAAACTATTGTAAAAAAAGGAGCTACTATTGGTGCTAATGCTACTATTATTTGTGGTAACAATATTGGTAAATATGCTTTTATTGGCGCTGGTACAGTGGTTACTAAAGAGGTTTTACCTTTTGCCTTGGTTATTGGAAACCCTTCGAAGCAAATAGGTTGGGTTAGTGAATATGGCCATAGATTAGAATTTGATGAAAAAGGTTTTGCAACTTGTATAGAAAGTAACCAAGAATATTTACTAAAAAAGAATATTGTTATAAAATTATAATATTTTGTTTTTTTTAAATATATATATTATCTTTGATGTGTAGTTCTTTTAAAGAATTACACTTTTTCTTTTTCATAGCAATTTTCCCACTCAATTTATTGAGTGGGTTTTTTTTATTTATTTAACATCAAAAGCTTTAAAAACTATGGTAAATTCATATTTATCAAATATCTTTGCAAGCTAATTATGGTGATATGAATACAGCCGTTATTTCAGACAACAAAACATCTATGAAAACTATTATTTCAGACTTTAAGCAACTTACTAAAGTTGGCTTGTCTTTAAGTGTTGTGTTTTCTTCTGTTGCTGGTTATTTGTTAGCGGTAGAAACTGTAGATTATTTTATACTATTTCTTTTAGCTATTGGTGGCTTTTTTATGGTTGGTGCTTCTAATGCGTTCAATCAAATTATAGAAAAAGATACAGATGCTATCATGAAACGTACGCAGAACAGACCTTTGCCAACAGGTAGAATGTCTGTAAACGTTGCATTAACAATCGCAATAGTATTTACCGTTTTAGGAATTTCAATCCTATATAGCATCAATCCTAAGTCGGCATTATTTGGCGCAGTGTCAATATTCCTATATACATGTGTTTACACCCCTTTAAAGGCAGTAACACCTTTAACAGTGTTTGTAGGTGCAATTCCAGGAGCAATTCCTTTTATGCTTGGTTGGGTTGCCGCAACTAATAATTTTGGTATTGAGGCAGGATTTTTGTTTATGATTCAGTTTTTCTGGCAATTTCCGCACTTTTGGGCAATTGGTTGGTTGCAGTTTGAGGAGTATAAAAAAGCGGGCTTTAATATGTTGCCTATGGGAACTAAAGATAGAGGGGCTATAAAGCAAATTATTTTTTATACAGGAATAATGATTTTAGTCTCTATAGCGCCAGTTTTAAAAGTATCTGGGGCGTTTTATATTTATCCAATAACCGCGGTAATTATTGCACTATTGGGTATTGTAATGCTATATTATGGTGTTAAACTTTATAAAAGTCAAGAAAATATAGATGCGAGAAAATTAATGTTATCGAGTGTCTTGTACATTACAGTTGTACAAATTATATACGTAGTAGATAAATTTTTACATTAAAAAAGGAAGATGGTAGAACAAACATTAGAACAAGAAAAAACTGCTAACAGAAGAAAATCTGGAAAACCAATGTTGTGGGTTTCTATGATAAGTATGGTGATGTTTTTTGCAGGCTTAACAAGTGCATACGTAATTAGTATGGAAAGAGATGATTGGGTAACTTTTGATTTGCCTGATGCTTTTTATATTAGTACTTTTTTAATTGTTGCGAGCAGCGTTACAATAATCTTGTCTCAAAGATTTTTGAAGCAAGAAAAAAGACAGATGTCACTTATATTACTAGTAGTAACTTTATTTCTAGGAATTGGCTTTATCTGGCAACAATACGAAGGCTTTAATGAACTTAAAGGCTTAGGCCTGTATTTTACTGGACCAGGAAGTACAGTATCTACATCGTTTATAATTGGCATCACTTTAATGCATGTTTTACACCTATTGGCTGGTGTAATTGTGCTTTTTGTTGTTATTTATAATCATTTTAAATATAAGTACAAACCAAATGATTTGCTGGGGTTTGAACTCGGTGCAATCTTCTGGCATTTTGTAGATATACTATGGATTTATCTATTTTTCTTTTTCTATTTTATTAGGTGATGAAAAATGATTAATTTTGCAAAACTATTTTTAACATTCAATCAATAGAATACATTTATGGAAGCAAATATTGCTGTACCAACTGACAAAAAAGATATCTGGAATGGCGGAGGTGGGAAACCATTTGGCGCTAGTTATGGTAAAATGATGATGTGGTATTTTATCCTATCAGATGCATTAACTTTTTCTGGTTTTTTAGCTGCTTATGGGTTAACACGTTTTAAGTTTATAGACACTTGGCCAATTGCAGATGAGGTTTTTACGCACGTACCTTTTGTGCATGGAGATTTTCCAATGATTTACGTTGCAATTATGACGTTTATCTTGATTTTTTCTTCTGTAACAATGGTGTTAGCGGTAGACGCTGGTCATCAAATGAAAAAGAATAAAGTAGCTTGGTATATGTTTGCTACGATTATTGGAGGTATTATTTTTGTAGGCTCACAAGCTTGGGAATGGAATACTTTTATTAAAGGGTCTTATGGGGCTGTAAAAACAACGGAAGGTAAGTTGTTACAGTTTGTAAAAGATGGTAAACAAATTGCTTTGGCAGATTTTGTTATTGGTAACAGAACAGACGGTAGAGTTCAGCATACTAAGAAAAACGGATTGTGGTTTGAAGAGGAGGGTACAATTGCTAATTACTCTGTAGCACAAGTAATTCAAGCGTATAATGCAAATCCTGAAATTCAAGTAAGAACAGAATTAATAGATTTAGACAAGAAACAAAAAACAATTCTTTCTAGAGAAGCAGGTTCTGCAATGCTAGCAAGAACAGATAGAGTTGTAGAAGGCGCTAATTTAGAGGAAAACGAATATGGTAACACAATTTTTGCAGATGCCTTTTTCTTTATTACTGGTTTTCACGGTTTTCACGTAGTGTCTGGAATTGCAATTAATATTATTATTTTCTTTAATGTAATTCTAGGAACTTATGAGAAAAGAGGACATTACGAAATGGTAGAAAAAGTTGGTTTATACTGGCACTTTGTAGATTTAGTTTGGGTATTTGTATTTACCTTTTTCTACTTAGTATAACAAAAAAATAAATAGAAGAAATGGCACACGCACACGAATCGAACACAAAGAGAATATGGATAGTTTTTGGTATTCTTTCTTTTATAACAATAGTAGAAGTATACTTAGGTATTATTAAACCTGCAGCCTTGCATTTACAAGGTATGGGTACAAGTTGGTTAAATTGGATTTTCATCATTTTAACACTAGCAAAAGCATATGGAATTGCATGGGTTTTTATGCACTTAGAAGGAGAGAAGAAATGGCTTAGACGCTCTATTGTGTGGTCTGCCGTCTTTTTAATCTCATATCTCGTCACACTATTTTTATTTGAAGGAGGCTACATATTCGATACATTATCACCACTTGTAAAATGGTAATATAAAATTTTAAAAGGTGGTTTTAACCACCTTTTTTTATACATAAAAGGTACACACTAAAAGAGAATTATGAAATTTTTCACTAAAAAAAGAATCGTTTTATTTTTACTATTTATTTTTCCACTGATGTGTTTTTTATTACTGTCAACAGGAATAAACAACGCTGCTAAACTACCAATCTATGGCGAGAATACTTTAGATATCTCAATAGTCGATTCAACAAAAACACTAAAAAATAAAGTTTCTTTAATTTGTTTTTTAGGGGGTGATATTGCTAATAATAAGGGAGGTGTATTTAATTTGAATCAAAATATTTATAAGAAATTCATTGAACATAATGATTTTCAAATTATAGCGATTTATCCCAAAGGCACCGACAAAGAAGTCTTAAGCTTTAAAAAAGAACTTGGTGCTTTCACAGATATGGCAAAGTGGAAGTTTACAGCCGGTTCTAGAGAAAATATAAACACATTTTTTGACAGCTTTAAAACGAATACTTCTCTAGATAATTTTTATACTTCTGATGCCTTTATAGTGGATAAAAATGGATATTTAAGGGAGCGTACAGACGATGAAGAAAAGAAAGAAAGGAAACTAGTTGGGTATGACATGAATTCTGTTGCAGAATTAAAGAAAATAATGAAAGATGATATAAACGTACTCTATTACGAATATTACGCTGCATTTAAAAATAAAAATAAAGCAGATAGAAAAGAGGTAGGCTTATGAAAAAGAAGTATTCATATATAGGTATTGCATTTATTATTTTATTATTTGGTATTTACACGGTGCCAAAAGTAGTAGATAGGTTTAAAGCAGATACTACGTTAGAATATTTAAAAACGAATGAAGCAAATCCTCAGAAAAGAAAGGTACCTGAGTTTGAATTCATAAATCAAGAAGGGAAAACAATTACAAATAAAAGTTATGAGGGTAAGGTATATGTAGTAGAGTTTTTCTTTTCAACATGTCCTAGTATTTGCCCAATAATGAATCAAAAAATGGTAACCATTCAGGATGCCTTTTTTGGCAATCCAAATTTCGGAATTGCTTCAATCTCTATTACACCAGAAATAGATACTCCAGAAATTTTAAAGGAGTATGCACAGATAAATAGAATAACACACAGAAATTGGCATTTACTTACAGGTAAATCTGATGATATGGTATATGCATTAGCAAAACAAGGGTTTCAATTGTATGCAGGGAAAGGCGAGGATGAACATGGTGGTTTTGAACACTCTGGTTATTTTGCTTTGGTTGATAAAAATGGATTTATTCGTTCTAGAAAAGATGAAAACGGAAACACAATTATTTATTATAACGCTCTAGAAGATAATGGCTTTCCAGATCAAATAAAAGAAATAAAAGAAGACATTAAAATATTACTGAATGAATAATCTAGCACAAGAAAAAAAGTATAAAAAAATTATTACGGCATTGTCTGTAATAATTCCAATAGCTGTAGCGGCTTTATTTGGTGTTAATCTAAGAAGTTTGGGGTTTGATGTAGCTCCGCTAAAATTTCTTCCGCCAATCTATGCGTCTATAAATGGGCTAACTGCAGTGTTATTAATAGCAGCAGTTATCGCTATAAAAAAAGGAAATAAAAAATTACACGAGCAATTAAATACTGCAGCAATAGCTTGTTCTTTATTGTTTTTACTAATGTATATAGCATACCATATGACTTCAGATTCGACCTCTTTTGGTGGTGAAGGATTTGTAAAGTATGTCTATTATTTTATTTTAATTACGCACATTGTTTTGTCTGTAATTGTAATTCCTTTGGTGTTGATTACCTACATGAAGGCAAAACTTGGGCTTTTCACCGAGCATAAAAAAATAGCAAAGAAAACCTTTCCTATTTGGTTATATGTAGCCGTTACTGGCGTTATAGTATATTTAATGATATCCCCTTATTATGTTTAAAAACAAAACACTTGTTATTTTATTGTTGATTTTTTTTACTTCAAAAACTACGTTTTCTCAATGTGCAATGTGTAAAGCAGTTGTAGAAAATGGAGATATTTCGATGGCTGAAGGCGTAAATAGTGGTATTACTTACCTTATGGTTTTTCCTTATCTTTTAATTGGTCTTTTATTTTTCACTATTTATCGCTACAATAAGAAGGTAAATAATTAACATTTAAATAAGAGTAAAACCCTGTAACATATTTTATTTTTGTTCGTCTTATCTTTAGTTAACATTATATAAAATTTGTAAATTTTGAAAAATAAATTCATTCTATTTGTAGCATTATGTTCTTCAATTGCTGCTTTTTCACAAAAAACGTGGACATTAAAAGAGGCCGTTGATCAGGCATTAATCAAAAATATTTCTATCCAACAAAATAAATTGAGCGTAAAGCTTGCAGAAAAAAATGTTGCCATTGCGAAAGGTAATTTTTTGCCAAATTTAAATGGAAGTTCAAGTGGTAATTACAATGTAGGTTTATCACCAGACCAAACAGGTGTTCTAACAAATACAAATAACTTTAACGGATCTCTTAATTTAAGTAGTAGTGGTATAATTTTTAATGGTTTTAGAAATACAAATACTTATAAGCAGGCTCAATTAGGTGTAGAAAGTAGTTTATATGACTTAAAAAAGATAGAAAATGATATTTCTTTAAGAGTTGTAAATACGTATTTAAATGTATTGTTTGCTAAAGAAAATTTAGAGGTTGCAAGTGTACAAGCAGCCATAAGTAAAAAACAAATTGAGGCTGCAAAGGCTCGATTTGAAGCAGGTGCAATTGCAAAAGGAGAACTATTAAATTTTCAATCTACCGCTGCAAATGACCTACAAAGTGTAATTTTACAAGAAAATGCATTGGACTTGGCATTGTTAAATATTGCACAGTTACTGCAAGAACCTGTAAAAGGTTTTGATGTTGCACCCATAGAGGTGGAGACTCCTTCGGTTAATTTATTATATGATAACTCCACGGCTGTTTTTCAGAAATCTTTAGACTATATGCCAGAAATTGCAAACGCAAAGCTAGCGATTGAAAATGCAGATTTCAATATAGAAATTGCAAAGAGTGCCTTTTTGCCCACATTAAGTTATAATTTGGGCGCAGGGACCTCTTATTTTCATCAATTTAACAACCTTTTCCCAGGACAGACTAATAGTAGTTTTGGAACACAATTTTTTGATCGTTTTCAATATGGAGCTGGAATTTCATTAAACATTCCAATTTTTAACAGATTTCAAACTAAGAACAGAGTTGCACAGTCTCTAATTAATAAAGAAGTTTCTGTAATGAGTTTAGAAAGTCAGAAATTGATATTAAAGCAAACAATAGAACAAGCATTTTTAGATGTAAAATCTGGTTTAAAGACATTTCAAGCCGCAACAATTTCTTTAACAGCACAAAAAGAAGCATTTAAAAATGCACAAGAAAGATACAATTATGGCACTATGACATTGTTTGATTTCGATCTGGTAAGAACACGTTTGGTAAGTGCAGAAAGCGCTATGATTCGTTCTAAGTATGATTATGTTTTTAAAACAAAAGTGCTGCAGTTTTATTCTGGTGAATTAATTCTAGAATAAGTAATTAAAACTGATAAACACAATACCTCACAGAATTAAACACTGTGAGGTATTTCTTTTTTTGAAATACTATCTTTGTAAAAAATACAACAATTGGCAATAATCCTTAACATAGAAACTTCAACTAAAAACTGCTCAGTAAGTATTGCAGATAGTGGTAAAATTATAGCTTTTAAAGAATTGAATAATGGTAACTATTCACATGCTGAGGTTTTGCATCCTTTTATAGAAAATATCCTAAAAGAAGGCAATGTCTCTAAATCCGAAATAAACGCCATAGCCGTAAGTAAAGGTCCGGGATCTTATACAGGACTAAGAATTGGTGTTTCAGCGGCAAAAGGACTCTCTTTTGCTTTAAATGTACCATTAATATCAATTGATACGCTTACATCTCTTTCTTTTGCTGCTTCTATTGATTGTGGGGTAATTGTGCCGATGCTAGATGCACGAAGAATGGAAGTTTATGCTGCTATTTTTGATAAACAACACAAAAAAATAAGAGAAATTAAAGCGGAAATTATAGTTGAAACTTCTTTTTCTGATGAATTAGATAGAGGTAAAGTTTATTTTTTAGGAGATGGTGCTCATAAATGCAAAGAAATAATTACCCATAAAAACGCTATTTTTATAGATGATAAGTTTCCTTCCTCAAAGGAAATGGCAATATTATCTTATGATAAATATAAAAAAGGTGATATTGAAAATGTTGCTTACTTCGAACCTTTTTATTTAAAAAACTTTATAGTAATTCCTGAAAAAAAGAAGAAGCCTACATTTTAACCTTTACTTGACAAAGATATTAGATCATTAGTATTCGTAGGGTTTAATTATTAGGCAGGTATCGTTGGCTCTTTTTCTTATATTATAAGAAGGGTAAAGAATTTCTAAAAAACTCGTGGTTTGCTATATAACAGAGACTTCGTTATGTCTTTTTTTTTATTATCAATGATACTTCTTAGTTTAGTAGTGAGCATGTCTGCTGGTTACTGTGTAAAACTCAATGTTAATTTAATGTTATGTTAATGTTTGGAAATTGTTATAAAAAGCATATATTTGATAAAGTTACACAATCAAAAAAAACAAATTATGAAAAAAATACTTACAATTGCAATGTTTTGCATCGCAGCGATAGGATACTCTCAAGATATAACACCAACTTATGAAGCGGAAGGGGAGCTTGTGAAGGCTACTTATTATCACGAAGACGGTACTATTAGTAAAGAAGGGTATTTTAAAAATAAGAAATTAACAGGCAAGTGGACTCGTTTTGACAAACAAGGGAATAAAGTTCAATTGGCTTTTTATAAAGACGGTAAAAAAACTGGAAAATGGTTTTTTTGGAATGAAGGTTCTTTACAAGAAGTTACGTATGTGAACAACTCAGTTAAAAGTGTTAATGTTTGGTCATCGGAATCCAAATTGGCTTTTAATAGATAAAGAATAAATAGCTTTAATAAAAAATCCAAAGTAAATTTTACTTTGGATTTTTTTTTATTTAATACTAAACAATAGAGAAAGTATCCGTTTTTAATTACTCTAACGAGTTATAATAGGTCACAGTATTCATTAATCATCTATTTTTCTTATTGGCTTAGAAGCTTATTTTAGCAACTTACTTTTAGTACTTTTTTCTAGCTCTTAAGTATTTTTTTATTTTCTTCTTTACTAAAATATAGGATACATATCGATTACTCGAATTGTCTAACGTAAGCATTCGCGTAAAGCACTAAATTTTATAATTCCATGTAAGAGGAATTTTATTTATATGTTGTAGATGACTATTAAAAGTTGCATACTTTAGCTCTGTGATCCTATAATATATGGAATACATCAAAGAACAATCTACAATTAGGTGTTTTAACTAGAGTTTTTTTAAACAAAAAAAAACGCTTAGAAGTTATTCTAAACGTTTTATAAATATCTTATTAAACTATATTATTCTACTAATAAAGAAAACGGGATATTATAACTAACACC
>OJIK01000006.1_pt1 | contig 85558 bp, 74 predicted proteins | sample 1595571 | NCBI WGS metagenome assembly OJIK01 (sample SAMN05416791, study PRJEB24817) | seawater metagenome | isolation source: Sea water | place: Canada:Atlantic | collected 2013-11 | reverse complement strand
GTCACAACTAGCCATAGGTGGCATAATGATTATTCCAGTAGGAGAGGGTACGCAAAAAATGGTGCGTATTGAAAAAATGCAAGATGGACAGTTTGTTCAAAAGGTGTTGGGAGATGCCGCCTTTGTCCCGATGTTAAAAGACCGTGAGTAACTTATCTTTGCATTGTGAAAACAGTTGAAATCAAAAATAAAAGAGCCAAATTCGACTACGAATGGCTTGATACCTACACGGCGGGCATTCAGTTATTAGGAACTGAAGTGAAATCTGTACGAATGGGTAAAGCATCTATTGCTGAGGGATATTGCTATATTAAGGATAGTGAATTGTATATCAAAAACATGAACATTTCAGAATGGTCTCATGGCAACTTAAATAACCACGATCCAATCAGAGAGCGCAAGCTTCTTCTTTCGAAAAGAGAAATCGAAAAGATATCAAAATCACTTATTGACCAGGGGGTTACCATTGTTCCAACAAAAATGTACATCAGTGAAAAAGGTTGGATTAAAATGAATATTGCGGTGGCTCGTGGAAAGAAAAATTATGACAAACGTCAGTCATTAAAGGATAAAGATGCCAAGAGAGATTTGGCTCGATTAAAATAATTCAAGCATGTACAAAAGCTTCATTCGACCATTACTCTTTCTAATGAATGCTGAACAGGCGCATCATGTCACCTTCAAAGCGATCAAAATCGGTTTTAAAATCCCTGGTGTTCAAACTCTGGTAAATGGCTTGTTTGGTTCACCCAAGGGTAAAGAAAAAACCGTGATGGGCTTAAAGTTTAAAAACCCAATAGGACTTGCCGCTGGCTTTGATAAAGATGCTAAGCTTTACAATGAATTGGCTGCATTCGGTTTTGGTTTTATTGAGATAGGCACCTTAACACCAAAAGCGCAACTTGGAAACCCAAAGCCTCGATTATTTAGGTTAGTTAAGGATGAATCAGTCATTAACAGAATGGGTTTTAATAATGGCGGACTCGACCAAGCAGTTGTAAGGCTAGCTAAAAAAAAGACAGATTTAATTATTGGTGGAAACATTGGTAAAAACAAGATCACCCCAAACGACCAAGCCGTTTCGGATTACCTGCTAGGTGTAGAATCCCTGCATGATGTAGTAGATTATTTTGTGGTTAATGTAAGCTCTCCTAACACACCTAATCTTAGAGAGTTGCAAGAGAAAGAGCCGTTGAAACAGCTGCTAAAAGCTGTTCAAGTAAAAAACAATGCGCTGGGTGCAAAGCCGCTGTTATTGAAAATCGCACCAGATCTTACAACAGGACAGCTTGACGATATTATAGAGATCATAAATGAACTTCAATTGAGTGGTGTCGTGGCCACGAATACGACGATTTCCAGAGATGGCTTGCAGACAGAGGCCTCTCTAGTAAAAGCGATAGGTGCAGGTGGACTAAGTGGTAAGGTTTTAGCCAGTCGAAGTACAGAAGTCGTTAAATATTTACGCCTACACTTGGATCCTGAGGTCGCCATTATTGCGGTAGGAGGAATTTTTACGGGTGATGATGCACAAGAGAAAATCGACGCTGGTGCAGACTTGGTACAAGTGTGGACAGGTTTCTTATATGAAGGTCCCGGAATGGTGCGTAGAATGCTACGTTCTTTGTAAATTCACGGTAAGAACCTACACCAACCTATATAATGACCACTATCTCTATTGTGGAGTGTCCCCGTGATGCTTGGCAAGGATTACACAAATTTGTTCCTACCAAAGAAAAGGTGAAGCATATACAATCATTAATGAGCTGTGGCTTTCACACCATTGATGCGGGAAGCTTCGTAAGCCCTAGAGCTATGCCTCAAATGGTAGATGCTAAGGAGCTCTTTACTGCGTTAAGAGAGTCGAGATCTCAATCTGATACTCAGTTATTAAGTATCATAGCAAGTGAGGGTGGTGCTAAACGTGCGACTGATTTTGACTTCATAGATTCCTGGGGTTATCCTTTTAGCGTAAGCGAAGAGTTTCAACATAGAAACTCTCGAAAAAACATCTCCAGTGCAATCGAAGATCTGAAACGCGTCAAAGACCTGGCTGATTCTCATCAAGTAGAATTGGTGGTGTATTTAAGCATGGCTTTTGGAAACCCTTATCAGGAAAGTTATCATACGGATATGGTTTTAGAGCGCTTGTACCAGGCGGAACAATGCGGTGCAGACCTTGTGTCCTTAAGCGACACCACTGGACATGGTAATAAAGCCTCGATAAAAGAACTTTGTAAGTTAATGACTGCGCATGCTAATGTTCCTTGGGGTGCACATCTTCACAGTACCTACGAGGAGGCTGCTGATAAGGCCAGAACTGCAATGGATGCTGGATGTAGACGAATAGATACCGCATTAAGGGGTTATGGAGGGTGTCCATTTGCATCTGATGCCATGATCGGGAATATGCCCACAGAAAAGGTATTGTCTGCAATAGAAGAATCTAACTATAAACATGTACTGAATCCTCTATCTATCGAAAATGCGTTTAATAGCGCATTGACTGTTTTTGATGGCTTGAGTTAATCTATATTTGCATTTGAAGGTTGGTTTGTAGAAACAAACCATAAAAAGGAACCCGGTTTTAGTCCGGGGCTGTGCCAGCAGCTGTAATCTGTGATGAATCCACAATATAACCACTGTGAAAACGGGAAGGAGTTGTGGGGGAGCAGGGAGCCAGAATACTTGACCTTCAATGAATTGGACTTTAATGAGTGCTCTGGGTCAAGTGCTTCAAAGAACTATGAAAAGACTATTTGTATTGATAGTGCTGTTAACCTCTCTAGGTTTACAAGCGCAGTCATATGACACTTTATCTACGACGACCATTAGCGAAAGCCTACTTAGGCTGGAAGAAATGCGTACGGCGGCTGATTCAATGGTGTTACTTCAATCTAATGCTGCACAGTATCTTCTGAAGGACTCACGCTTTCAATTGCGACAATATGCTCCTGGATCTGTCGCTACTTTTAATCTTGGTGGCGCTAACTCAAGTCAAAGTCGTGTCCTTTGGGATGGAATTGATATTTCAAGTATGGCTTCCGGCGTTTTGGATCTGAGTATAGTTCCTGGTATTCTCTTACAGCCTTCAAGTGTTGTAGATGGGTCAAACGCAGGGTCTTTCGGCTCCAATGGAATGGCTGGTGGTCTGGCACTAAATTGGAAGGCCAGTGGTAAAAGAGAATTTTCAACCCTGATTGGGCTAACCTCCATAGGGGGCTTGAGTTTTGGGGTTCTCAATGGCGGTCATTTCGGCAAGGTTAATTACCGCAGTTTCATACGAGTACAAGAGTCAAGTAATACCTATCCCTATTCCTTGGGAAGTCAAGACTACACTATGACTGGCATGGGGTTCAACGATCTAACGTTCATGCAGCAATACAATGGGGTTTACAATCGGGCCCATTGGAAATCAGATATTTGGTTTACGCAAAGTGAAAAAAGTAACAGTGGATCCATCTTAGCAGCAGGTTCCCCCTCGCTACTGCAAGACAGGGCCTTGCGTGCTAAATATTCTTGGCAGAAACGACGTCATAAAATCTCCGCCTTTATAGGTCATGAATGGCAGGCGTATACGGATACCTTAAACGTGATTAATCTAACGGATACAAATACGTACAGACAGTATACGCTACAATATAATTACAATACTAAAAACACCAAAAACCTTGTCGAGGTAGGTCACGTATCTGCTGGTGGAACTTCAAGAGATGCAGCGTTATTAAATGTAACGGCAAAGCACGAAATTAAGCTCAGTGATTCTTGGAATATTCTAGCCAGAGGTGCTTTCTGGCAGGACAAGATTTATGGAGCTGGCCAATTCGTTTGGAGCTCAAAACATAAAAAAATCCCTATCCAATGGTCCACTGGTAGTTTTTACCGACTGCCTACGATGAATGAGCTCTATTGGAATCCAGGGGGTAATATAGCGTTAGCGGCAGAACGATCTTATGGTTCTAAAGTGAGTGCATTGTATCAGGTAAACGATCTTAAAATAGGTCTTTCAACGGATCAGTTAATTTTCAATAATCTTATTCAATGGACACCTTTAATGGGGGGTGTGTGGAGTCCTGTAAACCTTGAACGAGCCTATACCAGTTCCTCCTCATTATTGGTACAACTCGTTAAAGGTGACATGAACAATGAGGTGTCTGTGACACACCAGTATTCACGTGTATTGGTATCATCTAACTCATCCTCTAGAGGTAAGCAGTTAATTTATAGACCAAATTTCCAAGTAGTTCACACGCTGGATTTCAGGATATTGAAGGGTCGATTACAATTGCGTTCTCATGCAATGGGTAAGCGTCATACACTTCGCGACAATGCGGACGTGGGAATTCTAAACCCTGAGTATTGGATGGACATTGCTTATAGCTATTCCTTGATGTCGGGTCAAGTCCAACTGACCGGAAGGGTACACAATGTATCCAACACGAGCAAAACCTTTATTCCCTATTACCCCATGCCAGGAAGGCATTATTCAATTAATATTAAATTAAATTCAAAGAAATGAGAATCAAATTAATGATTGCGCTGACTTTTACGCTTTTAATTATTACGTCTTGTGAGAACACAATAGATAAGACAGAAAGTATTTATGATGGAGCTACACTGGTCTTAAATGAAGGTGCTTTTACAGGAGGAACAGCAACAATACAGGTAGTGACAAATGATACCGTAATTGAAAATGCCTTTCAATTAGAGAATGGTTTTCCGCTAGGTAACATTGGCCAGCATATGATCAAAGCTGACTCGCTTATCGTTGTGACGCTAAATAATGGAGGAATAGTAAGAGGCATAGGAGCTTCATCATTATTGAGTCAATGGTCGGCAGAGATTTCTTCACCACGTTATGTGGCCTATTCTGGGGAATCAATAATCGTCTCGACTTGGGGATCTAATTTCATTAAAGTTTTAGACCCTTTTACAGGAGTTATTTTGGACTCCATAAATGTATTTGGGCTGAGTGAGGCTGTTCATATAGATTATCCTGTTGCTTACATCGCATTAAATGGTGGTTTCTCAAACGACCATAGAGTCGCGGTTGTTGATTTAGTAACCAAAACGGTTGATACCGTTACCGTAGGAGATAAGCCTAATTCTTTTGTACAAATGAATGGAGACCTTTATGTGCTTTGCGAAGGTTACCAGGATTGGACTACAGCAGCTAACTCCACACCAGCAAGTCTTTGGAAGATAGATACAAATACGGGCAGTAGTGTGGAAACTGTAAATGCGGGTTCTAATACAATACATGCTAGTGCACTGCGCACAGATGGTACCAATCTATATTTCTTAAACAATACCTATAACGGTGCTGTAGTATCTATGGAGCCTAGTTCAATGGATTGGCCTACGTTAGACCTTACTGCTGGGATAGGGTACAGCCTTGATGTGATAAACGATACACTTTATGTGCACAATGCTAAGGATTTTGCCAGTTCAGGAGTGATCTATATTTGCGATAAACAAGGGAATACACTAGACAGTATGGCTACAGGATTGATACCAAGACAAATCCTCAAATAATCTACAGAGAATATACGTTCTGGCCTAGATTGTAACAGAGAATAAAAAACCCCGCGACTCGAAAGAATCGCGGGGTTTTTTATTTTTCGATGTACTATTATGCTTTTGCAACCTTGGTAACCCAACGATGAGCACCGTAGGCTACTGCGGAGAATAAACCGGTAGATAGTAGTTCAGGCGCATAAAAAGGAATTGCAGCAATGTAAGTCGCTAACAGCCCTGCTGCATTTTCCGAATAGAGAGAAGTTACTGACGCCCATACTCCAAAGTTGCTTACCGCAAAGAACACTAAACTACCAGCAACTAGCCCTAAACCTGCTTTTGCCGAGCCTTTAGAGAAATGACCTATCAAGCTATAGGCGGCAAAGCCAAGGTAAGTGTAGACAGAGCCGACATACATAAATACAAATGTATCTGTAGGGTATATCAGGTTATTAATGATTAAATCTGAGGCCATCATCGTGGCTACTACAGCAGAAATAGTTAAAGCCAAGCGTTTCATAGAGAATGCGCCATAGAAGGCCAAGGCACCCATTGCAGTGAAGTTAGGGTAGTGTGGTACTATTCTCGATACAAATGCGAGAATGATTAAACCGGCGAATATTTTAGTTTTAGCTGTCATAGTATCTGTTTGCTTGTGCAAATATAAACAAGCTTTACTCTTCTTTAAGGTAAGATTCGTAGGTACCGTCTTTTTTAAGAACAATCATTCTAGTGGAACTATCTACAGTCTCTTTAACGTCTATTGATATATCTGAAACTTGCACTGTCGTGGGTTGTTTTGTCAAACCTTCTGAAATCATAGGATGCGAGGTCCCAGTAAGTAAACTCCGGAGGTCAAGGTCTTTGTCATATTCAGCAATATTAACAATAAACTGAAGGCTTGGTTTATTTCTGCCACTCATCATATGTAACACAGAAGACCTATTCATTTGGAGATCTTTTGCGAGATCTGCAGGACTCAAACCTTTCGCACTCGCCCACATCTTAATTCGATCTATTACCTCACCCATGTTTCAAATGTAAATCAAAGAAAACATCCGTACAATATGAAATCGGAAATTATTTCACCAGTAATAAAGTGTCGCAACAATCATTGACAAACAACTATACTGTTACTTTATTATGAGATGTATAAATTATTGATTTATAGATTATTAAGACCTAATTAAAAATTGTTTCACGATGGTTAAACAACACCGTTCCACCTTCACCTATTAAGGACATGTTCACTCCCGTTATGGAATCACCAATACGTGTTAATTTCAATACGCCAAAATGATTAGTTTCAGTTGTACCGTGGTGTATCCTTGTTAAATTATCTTCTTCGTGGTGTGCGAAATTCTTAGAAGTTAAGGGAGATGCAGTAGCTTCAAAAATGATTTTACCATAGCTATCCAGGGTATTGAGTTCGCCATGGTGGCGGTCACCGGATAGAACAATGGGTACTGCAGGATCGTTGACCATCAGGTCTATAAGCCTATTCCTTTCTTCAGGGTATCTAGAGACATTATCAAATACTGGTGCTGTATTTAGAAACTGTCCTCCCATTAAGATGATCTTAAATAGTGCGTCTGACCCTTTATATGCTGATTCTAACCATTTTAACTGCGTCTCACCAAATACCGTAGCACCAGTAGAGTCGTGATGAACTCTAAAGGACCTGTTATCTAAAAAGAACATTTCTACTTGCCCTTCCTCGAGTTCAGCAGAGCCATAGTAACTCTTGTCATTAGGCATAGGGTAGGAGGGCTTCCAGAACTCTTTAAATACCTGCATGGTTTTGTCCATGCCTTTAAAAGTGGCTACACAATCGTTAGGTCCAGCATCATGATCATCCCAAATTGCAAAGTGGGTCCCCTTTGAAAGTACTTCTTGAATCAATTCCGGTTGGAACGATGCTTGGTATCGAGCTCTAATACGATCAATATTATTCCATTCGCCATTCTTGAGATAGACATTATCACCAAGCCACACAAAGGTTGGTATGGTATCTAAAGCATCACTGAGAGCGGGCAAGACCGCAAGACTGTTCTCGGGATCGTTGCAACTAGAGAATGCTATATACGTAGTAGTTTCTTTTGTAACACAAGACTGGTTCAAAAGCAACAACACAAGACCGATAAACTGTTTCATTTGTAAACATTTTTAGAGTAGGCCGAAGTTCATCAATTGAGATGTAACTTCACATTAAAATTCCTCATATATTATCAATGTCTGCATTTGAATACAGTCGATTAAACAACGATTACATCACATATAATGAGCTTATCAACTGCTTTAACTGGGATATACTTGGGTATTCTTCTGAGGAACGTCCTATATTATCTGCGGAGTTAGGCACGGGTGATCAATCTATTTGTATCTGGGCCGGAATGCATGGCAACGAGACTACCGGTCTCCATATTATACTTGAGTTGATTGAATTGTTTCATAAGAAACAGCTCAAATTAGAGGGATTTACCTTGCACATTATTCCTATTATCAATCCAGATGCCTACATCAGGAATACTAGAAGGAACGGTATGGGTATTGACATGAATAGGGATTTCAGATCATTTCAAACTGTCGAATCAGCCAAGCTCATAGGCTGGATTAAAATGATTGATCCGGTACTTTGTTTCAATTTGCATGACCAGCGTACTATTTTTCATGTTCTCACGCACTCTGCATACACGTCGCTACTTGTTCCGTCTAGTGACATAGAACGTACGTTAACTCCCATTAGGCGACGTTTAATGAATCAAGTAGGAAACGCAATTGCCGCGATGAATATTCCCTTAAAGGGTATAGGTAGGTACACGGATGAGTTTTATCCCACTGCTGTGGGCGATTACTTAATGTCCCAGAAGATTCCGAACGTACTAATAGAGAGCGGTGTTTCTTCTGGAGACATGCAACGAACACGTGCACGTAAGTTTGGTGTTGGGTTTATTCGAGCCATGCTGAGCTCTAACCAAGTTCAATGTGACCTATACGACCTATTGCCCTTAAACGAGCAAGGGCAGCTGGAGTGGGTATTTACAGACGTTCTCTACGCCCATATGAGGGTTGATATTGCTGTAAAACGAGTAGTCGCAATGAATGGCCATCAAAAGGCTGAAATCTATGTGGTTGATGATCTAGGTGATTTATCCTCCCGTCCAAGATTATATGAGATCCCAGGCAGCTCTATGGGTATTTCAGATGTATTAACAGTTGACAGACCTGTTACTGGAGTTTTTGGAACGGTCGTTTTTGAACAGGGGCAATTAGTTATTGGTAATTTGCCTGAATAAAATCATCCCCCGCGCAGGCACAGGGGATGAAAACTGAATTATTCGGTCTTTTTATTTCCTAGCATCAGTAGGTCTTTTGCAATGATTTCCGTGATATAACGTTTGCTCCCGTCATCTCCCTCATAGCTTCTTGTGACAAGTCTTCCGCTGACGCCTATTTTATCACCTTTTTTCAGGTAAGACTCCATCGTTTGTGCGAGTCCACCCCAAGCAATAATGTTGTGCCAGTCAGTAAGGGTCTTTTTGTTGCCTTCAGCGTCCTTATAAACGGTGTTTGTTGCTAATGTAAAGGTTGTCTTTACGGTGTCATTGATTTGTTTCGCTTCTGGATCAAGGCCTAAATGGCCGATAAGCTGAACATGATTCTCCATAATTATATAGGTTTTAATTAGTCCTTATAATTTGAGGAGGGCAACTTCCATCTCCTATAATTGTGAATAAGTAAATGTTATCTACAGTAGTCTACTTATGGTATTGATCTTGATCAATACCGCGTTGACATCACCATTGCCTGAGTTTTATACAGCCTCATAGTGGTCAAATAATTTCTTTGATTGAACTCTCAATAGAGGTAATGTGCTTAAAGAAATTATAGTACAGTTAGGTTAAATATCAATTTGTGCGTGTGTCATCTGAATTGTACGTTATTTTTGTGGCATGCGTGAACGAGTAATCATTATTGGTGGTGGAGCGGCAGGCTTTTATGGTGCTGTGGCTTGTGCTGAGGCAAACCCTGAACTAGAAGTAATCATTTTAGAGAAGGGTAAAGAGGTTCTTGGCAAGGTACTTATCAGTGGTGGCGGACGTTGTAATGTTACCCATGCATGTTTTGATCCAAGGGAACTGGCTTCTTTCTACCCTCGTGGAGCACGCGAATTATTAGGGCCATTTCATAAATTCCAACCTGGTGACACTATGGAATGGTTCGCTGACCGAGGTGTTGAGTTAAAAATAGAACAAGACAATCGCGTCTTTCCTGTGACCGATTCTTCTCAAACCATTGCAAATTGTCTTTTAGAAATGGCAGATACCTCTGGTGTAGAAGTCCGTAAATCTTGTGGTGTAAAGTCATTTGTACAGTTAGAAGACAAGCGATGGTTGGTTACGACTACCATGGGAGAGGAGTTGATCGCTGATAAACTAATGGTGGCACCTGGATCTTCAAAAGTCATCTGGGACCAATTAAAAAAAGTAGGACATAAGATAGTAGAACCAGTCCCATCACTATTCACCTTTAATATTAAGGACGATAGAATTAAAGGGCTAGGTGGTATCAGCCTTCCTAAGGCTACCGTACAGATCGCTTCTTCAGATTTAGAAGCTTCGGGACCATTGTTAATCACACATTGGGGAATGTCTGGCCCAGCGGTACTCCGCTTAAGTGCATGGGGCGCGCGTGAATTGAACGATAGGTTCTATAGATTTCCCATCTTGATCAATTGGATTGGAAAAGACGAAAGCGATGTCATTGCTAATTTTCTACACGAGAAAAAAGTCAGTGGAAAGAAGCGTATAGGCAATCATGCCCAGTACCAGGTTCCATTGCGCTTGTGGAAAAACATGATTATTGCTGCTGGTATTTCTTCAACGGCAACCTGGGGAGATATATCAGGGAAGCAGTTGAAGGCATTTGCGAGTGAACTTTGTTCGGCTGTTTTCCAAGTTACTGGGAAAAGTACTTTCAAGGAAGAGTTTGTTACCGCCGGTGGAGTGGATTTAAAGGATGTTGACTTCAAGAGCTTTTCTTCTCGTGTGGTTCCTAATCTATATTTTGCAGGAGAGATTTTGAATATCGATGGCATCACAGGAGGATTTAACTTTCAAGCAGCATGGACAGGAGGATGGCTTGCTGGAAACGCGATGGCAGGATTCCCTCTAGATTAGTCCTAAGGCTCTTAGATCTGCTTGAACTCGCCTTCCTCTCGATTTTAGACCAGCATTACAATCCTCCATGATAACGAGAATACTTTGTTCCAGCTCTTGGGCCAATTCAGGATACCGTTTAACCATGCGATAGGCAATACTCATGGAATAGATTCTAGGAGCTTGAATCTTAGATGGGGTCATCATTTTTTCAAAACAATAGTCCAATAAAAACCCTTCTATCTCCTCGTCTTTAGGCAGGTAGTATTTAGAAAAATAGCGCAATACAAAACGTTCTTCAGCATTAGTTTCTGCAATTTTTAATTGCGCTACCATACGACGACTATGTATTTTGAATACATCAGGTACTGCATCACTGACATGGTGTAGTATCCAACACCCTCTTTTGCGCTCTTTATCATTACCCGTAAAGGCTTTTTCTATCACGGCATTTAATAGGTCTAAATCCTTGCGAGCTCTTGCGATCAAGCCTTGGTACACCCATTTTTTATCAATAGTGTGTTGGTTTAGAGCGTCTTCAAGATTCATTTAATAAAAAATAACAGACTTAATGATGAAAATATTAGAAATCTAATTAAATTAGCATTGTAGAATAGAGGTACTTCTAGATAAATTGAAAGTACTTCGTTAAAGATACACTGCTATGAACTATGTTAAGAACAACCTGAAGTTTCTCCGAAAAAAAGAAGCATTAACTCAGGAGCAACTCGCTACTAAAATAGCAGTAAAGAGAGCCATGATTGGAGCTTATGAAGAAGGTAGAGCAGAGCCTCGTCTGCACACACTTCAGCATTTAGCAGCCTATTTTCAGGTCCGTTTAGATGATTTCGTTAATAGAGATCTTTCCGGATCAAGCTCTATACCTAAAGCAGATGTTAGCGGTGCACAACTTCGTATTCTCCCCGTCATTGTAGATGGTACGGATGAGAAAGAATTAGGAACCTTAGTTCCTGTAAAGGCATCAGCAGGATACCTCAGTGGATATGGTGATGCAGATTATATAGGAGCCTTACCTAGATTCTCTATGCCTTTTCCCGAGCTCCCACAGGATCGGACATACCGTGTATTCCAGATAAGGGGAGAGAGCATGCTTCCTATCAAGCCAGGCGCTTACGTCATTACAGAGTACCTACAGGATTGGAAGTCTATTCGTAATGATGAATGTTACGTATTGATCACAAAAGATGAAGGTGTCGTTTATAAGCGGGTCATAAACAATCTTCATATAGGGGAGCTTCTTCTAAAATCTGATAACTCACAGTTTGCTTCCTACACCGTACCTGTAGATCGTTTAGTCGAGGTTTGGAGGGCTGTAGGCTATACAAGCTTTGAACTTCCTGCTGCAGGAAATAATCAAGATATATCGCAGCTTATGCATATGATGTCAGATCTGAAAAATGACATGAGTAAGCTGAAAGAAAACTAACAACAACGAAAAAGTATTGGATTAATAGGTGTTTGAGCGACTTTTTGGTCGCTCGAATTGTCTGTGTATTGCCCATTCGTAACTAATAAACATTAGAATTAAAGCCTTTTGGACCGCTCAATATTACATATGGATCTAGATACGTTTTTCGTATCAGTAGAGCGCTTGATGGATTCGAGGCTTCATGACAAACCTATTATAGTAGGAGGCACAGGGGACAGGGGAGTTGTTGCAGCATGTAGTTATGAAACTAGAAAGTTTGGCGTTCACTCTGCCATGCCCATGCGTATGGCTAGAGACTTGTGTCCTGAGGCTATTATCATACGCGGTAACTCTGCTAATTATTCTAAATATTCTAACCTGGTCACAGACGTTATTAAGGAGCAAGTACCTGTATATGAAAAAACTTCGGTAGACGAGTTCTATGCAGACTTAACAGGTATGGACCGCTTTTTCGGCACGTTCAAGTTTTCTAGTGAATTACGTGAACGCGTAATTAGAGAAACCGGATTACCAATCAGTTTTGGACTATCCGGTAATAAAACAGTGAGTAAGGTGGCTACAGGTGAAGCAAAACCTAACAACAAAATTTATATTGAAAAAGGACTAGAGTGTCCATTTTTAGCTCCTTTATCTGTTAGGAAAATTCCGATGGTAGGAGAGAAAACCTACCAAACATTGCGAAATCTAGGTGTGCGACGTATTCAAACGTTACAAGAGATGCCGCTTGAAATGATGGAAAGTGTAATGGGAAAACAAGGTTCTACTATCTGGCATAAGGCAAATGGTATAGACCAAAGCCCTGTTATTCCTTATCTAGAGCGTAAAAGTATTTCTACAGAACGCACTTTTGCAAAAGACACTATCGATGTATTAAAGCTAGAAGGCATCATTTCAGCAATGACGGAAAACCTTGCTTACCAACTCCGTCGTGGCGATAAACTTACCTCATGCATCACCGTGAAAATTCGGTATTCAGATTTTAACACCCATACACTTCAAGCCCGTATTCCTTATACAGCAGCAGATCACATACTTATGCCTAGAATAAAGGAGCTCTTTAAAAGACTATTTGAAAGACGCTTGTTGGTGCGTTTGGTTGGAGTGCGTTTCTCTCATTTGGTAGGAGGTGGTTATCAAATGAACATGTTTGAAGAGAGTCAAGAACTGAGTAATCTGTATAGCGCCATGGATCATATTCGACAGCGTTTTGGTGACCGTTCAGTTTTACGTGCAGTCTCCTTGGGGGCAAAAACCATTGGAAGAACAAACCCGTTTAATGGCGATCCACCACCACTATTAGCCAACAGACATCAATAAGTAAGGTCATTAACCCTTCCCAAGGGTTTGTAGGTACGTAAGTGCACAAAACGCAGTTGAACAGAAGTTAAGTATATGGAATGCTATTAAATACGCATAGTTATTACAGTCTGCGGTATGGAGCACTGTCGCCTAAGGAGTGGATAGCGTTTTTTAAACAGCAGTCCTGGGAAAACATGGCACTGACAGACATCAATACGACATCAGCTTGTATGACAGCGTTGTATCTATTGAAAGACGAACCTAAAAAGCACGTAGCAATAGGAGTGGACTTTAGAAATGGTATAGAGCAGTGCTATGTAGTCCTGGCAAAAAATTGGGAAGGATTCCGTCAGATTAATGACCACCTGTCCTGGCATATTTCAAATAAGGTGCGTTTTCCTGTTCGGCCATCTGCTATAGAATTAAGCCATACATGGATTATCTATCCTTCGTGTAACAATATTGATCTAGAAGACCTGGCTAATAATGAGATGGTTGGAGTTTCTCCAGCTCTTGTTCATTCATTACACGTATCTAAGTGGAAGAATATCGAGCATAAGCTTGTAGCGATGCCTACAGCGACATTTAGAGGTAAGAGAGATTTTAATGCACATCGTCTTCTAAGGGCAATAGATAAAAACACCTTACTAAGCAAGCTCTCAAAGGAAGACCAAGCGTCAACAAATGATCTGTTTCATGACGAAGAAACCCTTCTTCAATTGTATTCACGCTATCCAGGGTTACTCAGAAACGCACAACAGATACTCGACTCCTGTCATATTGAATTACCGGATCAAGCATCATTGAATTTACAAACCTATACTGGCTCATCAAGCAAAGACCTGGACTTACTAAGAAAGCTTTGCTCAGATGGCTTGTCTTATAGATATCCGAAGGTTCACTTTAAGGTCAAAGAACGTATTGAGAAAGAGTTAGACTTGATTGAAAAGAAGAATTTTGTTTCGTATTTCTTAATCAATTGGGACATTGTTAACTATGCTCAGAAAAGAGGATATTTCTATGTAGGACGTGGGAGTGGAGCAAATAGTATAGTTGCTTACCTATTGAAGATAACAGATGTGGACCCCATAGAATTGGACCTGTATTTTGAACGTTTCATTAACCTTTACAGGAGTTCACCGCCGGATTTTGATTTGGATTTCTCATGGCGTAATCGCGATGATATTACACAGTATATTTTTAAACGATTTCCACATACTGCATTGCTTGCAACCTACCATACTTTCCAGTACAAGGCAGTAGTTCGTGAGCTGGGAAAAGTATTTGGCTTACCTAAGCATGAGATAGATCTATTGAGTAAGGGCAATAGCGGAAAATTGGACACGTTAGCACACCTAGTTTTCAAGTATAGTACCTACATACAAGGGTTTCCTAGTCATTTAAGTATCCATGCAGGAGGCATTCTTATTGCTGATCAAAGTATACATTACCGCACAGCGACATTTATGCCTCCCAAGGGATTTCCAACGACACAGTTTGATATGGTTGTAGCAGAGGATATAGGCCTGCATAAATTTGACATACTCAGTCAACGTGGTCTAAGTAAAATTCAAGATACTCTTGCTATAGTTCGGAAGAATTATCCCGGGAAAGAGTTGATAGATATACGTGATCTTCAAAGGTTTAAGGAAGATGAGAAGGTAAAACACTTGCTGAGGAATGGATTAACAGTAGGCTGTTTTTATGTTGAATCTCCAGCAATGCGAATGTTACTCACAAAGCTTCGGGTAGATACCTACTTAGGGTTAGTAGCAGCGAGTTCTATTATTCGCCCTGGCGTAAGTAGTAGTGGGATGATGCGTGAATATATATTGCGTTTTACTGATTCATCTAAAAGAAAAGAAGCCCATCCGGTGATGTTAGAGATTATGCCGGAAACATTTGGAGTAATGGTCTATCAAGAAGATGTCATTAAGGTGGCTCACTATTTTGCTGGATTGACCCTAGGAGAAGCGGATGTCTTGCGCAGAGGTATGTCAGGTAAATTCAGGTCTAGAGAAGCGTTTAAGCGAGTGGAAGAGCAATATTTCGAGAATTGTAAGACGAAAGGGTATTCGCTAGAATTGGCACAAGAAATATGGAGACAAATAGAAAGTTTTGCAGGTTATGCTTTTGCAAAAGGGCACAGTGCTTCCTATGCGGTTGAAAGTTACCAGAGTCTATATTTAAAAGCCCACTATCCATTAGAATATATGGTAGCAGTCATTAATAATTTTGGAGGGTTCTATAGAACTGAGTTCTACGTACACGAAGCTAGGAAAAACAAGGGCTGCATTGAGCCCCCTTGCGTGCAGAACGGAGATTATCCTACCATTATTGATGGTAATCGTATTTATCTAGGCTTTATTCTTCTTCATAGTTTCGATCAGAAAACAGGGATAGAAATAGCGCATATACGCGAGGAGGGAGGTCCATTTGAAGATTTAACTGACTTTGTAGAGCGTGTTCCCATAGGTATTGAACAAATCACCTTACTTATACGAATAGGAGCTTTTAGATTTACCGGCACTTCTAAGCAAACATTATTATGGGAAGCGCATCATATGCTAAAGGGAAGGGTTAACAAAGACGTAGTGGCAGCACCGCTCAGCTTATTTAAAGGTACCATACAAACACATGATTATAAGGTGCCACTGTTGAATCAAACGCTTTTAGAATCTGCTTTTGATGAAATAGAACTTTTAGGATTTCCATTATGTAATCCATTTGAATTGGCAGATGAGCCCATGGAACTGGGGACTATGGCATCAGAATTATCTCAGAAGCTTGGTCACTTTGTTGTTGTTTATGGTTATTTAGTCACGGTGAAAGACACGAAGACAGCTAAAGGTGATCGAATGAATTTCGCAACATTTATTGATTACAATGGTGATTTTTTAGACAGTGTGCATTTTCCAAATATCGCTAGTCAATTTCCTTTTCGAGGAAAAGGTTTATATAAGATTCAAGGGCGTGTTGCTGAAGAGTTTGGTTTCTATTCAGTTGAAGCTTCTGCATTATATAAGGTAGCCATGGTGCCTGATCCTAGATATACTGATACTATAGCACGTTCAAGCGACAACTATAGTAAGTCATCGCAGAGCATGAAGCGGGGTATTAGCCAAACGAATACATCTGTGTAAGTGTCTAAACTATGGTGTATTTAAAATAACAATTTAACATAATGTATATTATGATTTAAAAATAACATGTACAAAAAAGAGCCCCAGTAAGTATACTGAGGCTCGATGCTATTATAAAAGAACTAAGTTATTCTCCTGCAGCTTCTAGAATAGTTTTCATATCAAGCGACTTTTGATAATCACCTGTTTTACGATAAACTTCCATTAGTGCACGTACAATATCTAAATCGTCTCCATTGAGTTCTAATGCTTTTTCAAAGTAACCGAGACTCGTCACAAAAATATCTTTCTGTTTCTTTTTTAAGGCATCATACTTGCGAGTTTCACTTAAACCTAAGCCATTCATTTGTTCTGAAATCTTATTGGCACGATCAATGAATACTAATCCACACATGTAGGTAGCATCGCTCAATGTTGGATCTATTTCAATAGCAGCTTGATACTCGGTTAATGCAGCATCAAGATCCTTAACCTCTGTTTGAAGAATGTTACCCTTTACAAAACGGTAAATCGCTTTCTCTGGGCTTTTCGCAATGGCCTCATCAAGGTTTGCTAAGGCACCATCATAATCTTTTTTGTCTAAAAAAGCTTGTAATTGAATATCTAGCAAGTCCTTGTTTTCAGGATACATAACGCGTGCTTCAGACAATGCTAAATCATACTTCTCCGTGTCTTCAAGTTTCTTGTAAGCATTAATTAAGCTTATATATACACTTGGACGGACGTCTTCACCAACTATAGGATCAACAGCTAAGCCAAGCTCAACATCTTTGGTCATTAATGCCTTATTTGCATATTGCTTTGGTTGATCAGTCGTTACATAGGTAGCTGTGTAAGTAATTCCTTTATAGCTCAAGTCCAGACAATCACGGAATGCATCAACACTAGCCTCTGTATTACCCGCCATACCAGCAATGATACCGGCATTAAAAAGAAGACCAGTGTCTAGCTGCGCAAAATCACCTAACAGCTCATTTTTCTTAAGTTCATAAGCACTAATGTATCCGTTGTATGAGCTTTCGTAATCCTCTGACTCATAAGCAGCACCAGCAGCAACCAGATAGTTGTATGCAATATTGGGTACTTCATTTTTAGCGTCATCTGTATAACGAGGCTTGCTAGACGTGCTTTCAAATTTAATAAGATCAAGAATACTTCCAGCGGCAATATCGTTCGCATCAGCAGCCAATGCTTGAATTTCAGCATCAGGTGAGGCGGCAATTTTCAAATAAATCAGTGCCTTGTTGTAATAAAACTTAGAGAGTATTTTCTCCTTAATCTCACTTTGATTTTTGCCCTCAATAATAGTTGATGCTTCGTCAATAAAACCCTTAGCCTCAACAAACTCACTTCCCCTAAGTGCAATTATTGCACTAGTTACTTTTGGAGCTTCTTGTGCTTGAACAGACATTACTGATAAAGCGATAACGGCTACAATAAACTTCTTCATTGTTTCTACTCTTCTTTTATGGTTAACGTATTAGATCTTATTGTACAGAACAAACACTGCGCCAATTATAAATTCTAGTTACTCCTCCACTCCATCTTCTTCTGACGAAGTTTGATTTTCATTGTTTTCAGTGCCTTCGAGGTCTCCTGAAGAACCCTCTACGACCCCTTCCAAACCTTCGATCTCCTCTTCTTCTTCTGAGGCAGGTACTTTCGCTATGGAGGCTATTTCATCATTAGTTCTCAAGTTGATCAAACGAACACCTTGAGTAGCACGGCCCATAACTCTTAAGGTATCTACGCCCATACGAATCATAGTTCCTTTCTTGGTAATGATCATTAAATCATCGTCATCATTAACCACTTTTAAGGAGACCAATTCACCAGTTTTCTCGCTTACGGTAATGGTTTTAACACCCTTGCCACCACGGTTAGTAATTCTATAATCATCCAACGAGGAACGTTTACCGTACCCTTTTTCACTCACGACCATGACATCAAATCCATCACCTTCTTTAACGACGATCATACCAACTACTTGATCAGTTTCTGAATCTACAGTTATCGCACGAACACCCGATGCGTTACGTCCCATGGAACGAACTTTATCCTCGGAGAAACGAATGGCTTTACCACTACGTAGAGCCAACATAATATCTTGCTCTCCATTGGTTAGTCTTGCTTCTAAAAGAGTGTCACCCTCACGAATAGTAATAGCATTGATGCCATTTATGCGTGGCCTACTATAGGCTTCTAATGGGGTCTTCTTAATGATACCCTGCTTGGTACACATGACGATGTGGTGGTTATTAATATACTCCTCATCTTTCAAGTTGAGAACATTAATAAAGGCCAACACCTTGTCATCCTGAGGTATATTAATGAGGTTTTGAATGGCTCGACCTTTACTTTGTCTAGAGCCTTCAGGAATTTCATAAACACGCATCCAGAAACACCTTCCTTGCTCGGTGAAAAACAGCATGTATTGGTGGTTCGTAGCAACAAAGACGTATTCTATAAAATCTTTGTCTCGAGTGCTTGCGCCCTTACTACCTACTCCTCCTCTATTTTGCTTACGATATTCGCTTAATGGTGTACGCTTGATGTATCCGGCATGAGATATAGTCACTACAACTTCCGTGTCCGGAATCATATCCTCTATACTTACGTCGCCACCAGCATACTCTATATCTGTACGACGCTCATCACCATATTTCTCCTTGATCTCAAATAACTCATCCTTAATGATCTTCATCCTTAGCGGCTTGTCGCCAAGAATGCTTTTCAAATAATTAATGGTTTTCATCAATTCTTCGTACTCCGCCTTAATCTTACCTCTTTCTAGGCCAGTAAGCTTCTGAAGACGCATTTCTAAGATTGCCTTAGCTTGAATTTCACTCAGCTTAAACTCAGTTATTAATCCACTCTTAGCTTCATCTGGTGTTGCTGAAGCACGAATTAACTTAATCACAGCATCTAAATGGTCAATTGCTATGAGAAGACCCTCTAATACGTGTGCCCTTTTCTCCGCCTGACGTAGCTCAAACTCCGTACGACGTACAACCACTACATGTCTATGCTCAACAAAATGACGAATCATATCCTTGAGATTCAACATCTCAGGTCGCCCTTTCACCAACGCAATGTTATTCACTGAAAATGAACTCTGTAGCTGCGTGTATTTATATAATTTATTTAAGACAACATTAGGAACAGCATCTCGCTTTAGGACATAAACGATACGCATACCATTTCTGTCACTTTCGTCTCGAATATCAGATATTCCCTCTAACTTTTTGTCATTAACCAGATCAGCGGTTTTCTTAATCATGTCCGCCTTATTGACCTGGTAAGGAATTTCTGTAACCACGATGCACTCGCGACCACGTACTTCCTCAATATTTGCCTTAGCTCTAAGCACGATACGACCCCTTCCTGTATGGAAAGCATCTTTAACACCTTCGTAACCGTAGATGGTTCCACCTGTAGGGAAATCTGGTGCGCTTATGTATTGCATAAGACCATCGATGTCAATCTCGGCATCATCAATGTATGCATTAATCGCATCTACCGTTTCAGTCAAGTTATGTGGAGGCATGTTTGTTGCCATCCCCACGGCTATACCTGATGCTCCATTTACTAAAAGTGCCGGAATTCGAGTAGGAAGTACCGTTGGCTCCTTTAATGAATCATCAAAGTTTAATTGCCATTCTACCGTATCCTTGTCGATATCTGCCAGCATGTCCTCTGCGATTTTCCGCATTCGAACCTCTGTATAACGCATCGCAGCTGGGCTATCTCCATCCACTGAGCCAAAGTTACCTTGACCATCAACGAGCATGTATCGTAAAGACCATTCTTGGGCCATACGAACCATAGTATCATATACTGAGCTATCCCCATGCGGGTGGTACTTACCAAGCACATCCCCTACGATTCTAGCAGACTTTTTGTATGACTTAGTGCTGGATACACCCATATCATGCATACCATAGAGTACGCGTCGGTGAACCGGCTTGAGACCATCGCGCACGTCAGGTAATGCACGTGATACAATGACCGACATCGAATAATCGATGTAGGAGCTTTTCATTTGCTCCTCAATATTTACGGGAATAATTCTTTCTCCCTGCGCCATATTGTCAGTGTTTAGGTGGGCCAAAGCCCTGTTTTTAGGTAATCTTCAAATATAGCCTATCAGCGGGCTTGTAGGGGAAATTAGGCCTTATTAGTTAAGTATTTTATCCACATATAGATGTTAACAAAACCTTAGAGAGGTTACTTATGTTGTCAGTTTAGTATCAACTAAATTTATATAATTGAGTGTGGCATATATTATGCTGTACTTAAGACCATTCAATACCCTATAAACATGGAAGAAAACTTCAGCCCAAGAGTAAGAGATGTGATTACCTACAGCAAAGAAGAAGCGATGCGACTGGGTCACGATTATATAGGAACAGAACATTTGCTTTTAGGAATTTTAAGAGAAGGTGAAGGCACGGCTATCGAGATCATCAAGGACCTAGGTCTTGACTTGAAAAACGTGCGCCATAAAATTGAAGGGCTTTCTGCACCATACGCCACGAATGCTCCAGGTACGGCAAAAAACTTGCCGTTAACTCGTCAAGCAGAAAAGGCATTAAAGACGACTTTTTTGGAAGCTAAGTTATTTCAGAGTCCTGTTATTAGAACCCCTCACCTCTTGCTTTGCATTCTTCGTAATGACAACGACCCTATCAGTACTGTCATGGCGCAAATGGGCGCGTCTTATGACGCTGTGAAAAGTGAATACCAGAATAATCACATCGAATCAGATGCTCCATCAAACCAAGATAAGGAGGACACAGCCATGAGCTTTGAAGATGGTGACCTTGATAACCCGGGTGATGAGCCCCCACGCAAGTCTAATGGCCCTACTACAGGTAAAAAAGAAAAATCTAAAACACCTGTTTTAGACAACTTTGGTAAGGACTTAACAAAAGCAGCGGAGCAAAACAAACTAGATCCAGTTGTTGGGCGATCGAAGGAAATTGAGCGCGTAAGTCAAATATTAAGTAGAAGGAAAAAGAACAACCCACTTTTAATAGGAGAGCCAGGGGTGGGTAAAAGTGCTATTGCCGAAGGGCTAGCACTGCGTATATATAACAAGGAAGTAAGTAGAGTACTTTTTGATAAACGTGTAGTTAGTTTAGATTTAGCATCATTAGTGGCTGGTACTAAATACAGAGGGCAGTTCGAAGAGCGTATGAAAGCGCTCATGAATGAGCTTGAAAAAAATGATGATATTATATTGTTCATTGACGAGCTACATACCATCGTCGGAGCAGGCGGAGCAACAGGTAGCCTCGATGCATCGAACATGTTCAAGCCAGCACTAGCGAGAGGAGAAATACAATGTATTGGAGCTACTACCCTAGACGAATACCGCCAGTTTATTGAGAAAGATGGTGCGCTAGAACGTAGATTTCAAAAAGTAATCGTAGATCCCACCACACCTGATGAGACCATTCAGATCTTGAATAACATCAAGGACAAATATGAAGACCACCATAACGTACTTTATACGCCTGAGGCTATTGATGCTTGTGTGAAACTGACACAGCGGTATATATCAGATCGACACTTACCAGACAAGGCTATAGATGCCTTAGATGAAGCCGGCTCTCGTGTACACATCACAAACATTGAAGTCCCTGAAACGATTACCCAATTAGAGCTTCAACTTACCAATATCAAAAAGGAAAAAGTTCGAGTAGTGAAATCTCAACGTTATGAAGAGGCTGCTAAGCTTCGTGATGATGAAAAGAACGTTGAAGCCGAATTGGAAAATGCCCGTGTTTCGTGGGAAGACAGCATAAAATTGAATAAGAAGACTGTAGATGAAACTGATGTTGCAGAGGTAGTAGCAATGATGACAGGTGTCCCTGTTCAGCGTGTAGCTCAGCAAGAAATGGACAAGCTTTCAAAAATGGATGAGCTACTCAACGCCTCGGTTGTAGGACAAAAAGAGGCAGTCAAAAAAATCGTTCGTGCCATCCAGCGCAATAGGGCCGGTTTGAAAGATCCAAAGAAACCAATCGGATCTTTTATATTTCTTGGACCTACAGGGGTCGGAAAAACACAATTGGCTAAAGAATTGACCAAATTACTTTTCGATAACGAAGACAATATGATTCGTATTGACATGAGTGAATACATGGAAAAGTTCGCTATTTCTAGATTAGTTGGTGCGCCTCCGGGATATGTGGGATATGAAGAAGGTGGTCAATTAACGGAGCGTGTACGTAGAAAGCCTTATTCAGTAATACTGTTAGACGAAATTGAAAAGGCTCATCCGGATGTTTTTAACTTACTACTGCAGGCTTTAGACGATGGTCAAATCACCGACAGTATGGGAAGGAAGGTTGATTTCAAGAATACGATCATTATTATGACCTCTAACCTAGGCTCACGACAGTTAAAGGATTTCGGGACTGGTGTCGGTTTTGGGACTGCAGCGAAGGATCAAAAAAAACAGGATTTAGAAAATAGTGTCATACAAGGAGCTCTGAAAAAAGCATTTGCACCAGAATTTCTAAATAGAATAGATGATGTCGTTCTATTTAACTCTTTGTCTAAGGAGGATATACATGAGATTATCGACATTGAATTAAAGGGATTATTCGGTAGAATTGAAGATCTGGGTTACGGCATCACATTAAGTGACGAAGCAAAAAGCTTTGTCGCTGACGAAGGTTTTGACGAGGCCTTTGGAGCTCGTCCACTAGCACGCGCCCTGCAAAAACTAATAGAAGATCCACTCGCCGAGAAAATCATAGGTAAGGAACTTGTAGAAGGTGACACAGTGGCTATAGGCTTAAACGATAAGGAATTAACCTTTACCATCGAAAAGGGACCTGTCATCGCTGAAGCATCTGAATCCATTGAGATTTTACCCAGTATAGCGCCTGAAAAGAAGTTACAAGATCCCGAAGAGAATCTAGGTTAGAGTTCTATGATTTTGTCTGGATGTTGCTCAGCGAGTTTCATTCCAATAGAGTTGATAGTGGGTGATGGACTAACTGTAATAAAGTGGTCTCTCACCCACTCTTCGTTATGGAGATAGTCATTGTTCAAATAAATGCCCGTAATGGTCCCCTTTTCCATAAAGATGGCGCCTAGACCTGGCTCCAGTGGGATGATAAGTTTTTTTGAATTTGAGAATGTAATGGTATCTAAAGCTTGGGAATCGCTAAGTCCTTCACGTTTCATTAAGTCTTGAAATCCAGAGAGCCATTGCTGGCCAGAGAGGTAAGAGCCAAATTTTCTCAACGCGCCAGATCCTATGACCTTTTGAACAACCCACTTTACTTCTCCCCTGCCATTCTCAAAAGCATACAGTCCAAATTTTAAGGATTGCCCCTTTTGTGCTTTATTTAATTGTGGCCAGTATTGACGTATCAAATGGTCCTCATAAATAAGACTTAGAGTCTCGTTAGGAAACTCAGTATACTTTAGACTGAAACACTCTTTCATTAACCGCTGGTACTTTGTACTGCCCTGATCGGTTGAAAAATGTTGCGTTATGCGCTGTTTGATATTATTCGCTTTCCCGATGTATAAAGGTATTCCAAAAGCATCATTTAACTCATATACCCCATGAGTCTTGGGTAAATTATCAAATTGTATCGCAGGAAGATGGTCCGGCATTTGGATACGTTTGAGCAGTCCTAGTTTAGGATCATTGAGAAGTTTATCATCGTAATCAGAATGAAAACAATGAATCAGCACTTCTGCAGCGCAAAGCGCATCGCTGAGGGCTCTGTGCGGGTTGTCATTTTCCACTGTGAGCACCCGGCTAAGGTTTCCTAAGGAGTAACGACCAAACTCAGGAAATGCAGCGCGTGCATACTTTACGGTACACAGCTTAGGCATTCGCCAGGAATGACCTAATACTTTAAAGGCACTCTCGATAAAACTGTAGTCAAAATTTACGCTATGGGCTACAAAGACATCTCCGTCCAGCGCTATTAACAACTCTGGTACTAGATCAGCAAACGTAGGTGCATTTGCCACCATGTCATTTGAAATCCCAGTAAGCATTTGAATATTGTATGGAATTGATCTCGCAGGTTTTACTAGGCTAGACCATTGATGGGTAATCTTATTGTGCTCCACATGAACTACTCCAATCTCCGTGATGCTATTTCCATCTGGCTTTCCTCCTGTTGTCTCTATGTCTACGACTACGTATTTCACGTTGGGGAATTTAGGTAAAACATCGCGTTGTGGTGGATATAGGATTGTATATTTATCCTCTTATGACTATTCAAATAGGCAACCACAGCATTGCATATCCTAATTTAACATGGTGCTCCGGTGTAACCGTGGTAACAGGTCCTTCTGGTGTGGGTAAAACCACCTTGCTTAGAGCATTACACGGACTAATAGACTCCGAGGAGTTGGAGCACATTATAGGGAATAGAACCACTGCCTTAATGCCACAACAAAATACCTGGGTGCCTTATTTAAGAATGTCAGATCATTTTAAATTGGTCACGGCGAAGACAACTATAGACCCTTTAGATACTCTAGGCGTTTCTGCCTTCAAGCATAAATTGCCTCATGAGCTCAGTGTAGGACAGTTGCAACGATTGTCTTTAATGCTTACGCTTAATTCAGGAGCAACAGTTGTTCTATTAGATGAGCCTACAAGTGCCTTAGATGATGATTTAGCGTTGGCATCTATTAATCTTATCAAAACCTACGTAGCATCTCACCCAAAGGCCATGCTTATTGTTGTGAGTCACGATGAACGATTAAAACATGCCTTTGTACAAGAAAACTTATGGAGTCTATGAGACAAATTTTAGTTTTTTGGTCAGCACAACTAAAAAGACGAAGTGTACAATTCATTCTCACTGCACTACTGTCCTTTTTGGTAACAGCTGGCATTCAAGGCCCACATATTTTAGAACATTACCTCTATTCAAAGTGGCAGCAGAGTGCTCAATACGCTGATGTAATCATTGGTCATAAGGGATCACCCCTTCAGATCGTGGCAAACACCTTATATCGCTTGGAGAACCCAACAGGTAACATAGATTCAAATACAGTGAATTTTTGGGACAGACACCCACTAGTAGAAGAAAGTTGTGCGATCTCCTTGGGGGATAATATACATGGATTCCCCTTAGTAGGTACCGATCATAATTATTATCGTTGGATGGGAATTAATCTTGTTGAAGGAGCGTTTCCTGAAAGCCCGTATGAAATTGCGGTTCCCTCCAAGCTTGCCAAAACACTTGATATTGGTTTAGGTGACGAGCTTCACACTTCACATGGAAATGATGCTAGAGGAGAGAAACACGAACATCACATGCTGACAGTGACTGCATTGACAGCAGGAGAAAGACCCTCGGATAACGAAGTTTTTTTTACCACAGGTGATGCTTATACGTTCATGCATGACGGCCTGAATAACGGCAGCGTCACATCATTGATGTTGAAGTTGAAGTCTAAGTCCGCACTACTTATGCTTCCTAGACTATTAGACAATCGTCCAGATGAACAAGGTGCCTTCCCTGTCTTTATTTTTGCGCAATTACAGAAACAATGGGAGCCTACTTTACGTAATATCCGTACTTGGGGACAAATTGTGCCGATCGGAATTGGAGTTGTATTCGTATCCTTTGCTTATTTCTTAGGAGGTACGCAGCGAGAAGCGTTGGCCTTCCTACGTATTCGAAAGACCTCGTTAATCACCATTTTTTTCGCGTTATATGGTCTGATTATTTTAAGTGGATTAATAGGAATTCTAGTCACCTATCCCCTGATGAATATATTCTTAGATGAAAGTGGTATGCGATCTGCCTGGTTATGGTCATTTGTCCCTGTGGGAGTTTCGACCATCCTTTACATGACTCAACTGATGAAAAGATGAAAAGACTTCTGCTAGCCCTACTCCTGTCCATGCCAAGCCTTGTAAATGGCCAACAGGTTCTTCCATGGGAACTACTTGCTGTCCCTTATGCCACAACGCCAGACGGTTTATATGAACCACAATTTCCAGCATGGTTAGACAAATACAAAAATCAAGAAGTTATTCTTCAAGGATATCTTGTTCCCGTTGATGTGGAAGGGAATCAATATGCCCTGAGTCGATATGCTTTTTCTTCTTGTTTCTTTTGTGGGAACGCAGAACCTAATACAGTAGTCGAATTGATTTTTAGTGAACGCCCTGACGCCTTAATCACGGATCAGTTTGTTGTGGTTAAAGGAATCATCGTATTTAATGAAAAGGATCCATACCGCTTGTTCTTTATTCTACAACAAACCTCATTTCACGGATGAGAGCGTTTGTCACAATACTCCTATGTTTCTCTAGTATAACCAGTTATGGTCAGCAGAGGTTAAAATGGAGTACTTTCGAAAGACTGGAGTTCATAGAGGTTTACAATGAAGATCAAGCGGCGTGGTTACAACAACCCGTATGGAGTGAGTCACTTTTAAACTGGGATGGTGCCAACGTTAAGATTACGGGTTATGTAATTGCCCTGGATGTCGTCAGTAAAGAATATGCCTTAAGTGCCTTCCCCTTCGCAAGCTGTTTCTTTTGTGGTGCAGCCGGCCCAGAGAGCGTTTTAGAGCTTAATTTTACTCATCCGCAAGAGTTTCTCACAGATGATGTCGTGACCTTCCGTGGTATTCTAAAACTTAATACGAATCCACTATCCTTCCCTTTAACCCTGATTGATGCCGAATCAATAGAATGATGAAGAAAGTAATTACATTCCTAGTTGCGATATTAGGCTCGATACTGATCTTATTTACGATGGGTCCAACTTCCAAGACTCCGCACTATGTGGACAAACTGGTCAGTTTTTCAACACCACTTTCTGAATTACAGGATAGTATTTTCTTGTCGGAACTAAGCATGAATGCTAAGCCTTGCGCTTATGGCGAAATAAAATGGGCAGATACGATTGGAAAAACTGATGTTGTACTACTTTATTTGCATGGATTTAGTGCCTCTCAACATGAAGGAGATCCACTTCGTTTTACACTAGCAGAACATTTTAAAATGAATGCTTTTTATCCCAGAATATCAGGTCATGGCTTGATTGAACCCGATTCTGTCCGTATGCTAACTTTCACAGCAGAAGCGGCATGGCGTAAGGCTCAAAGAGATTTCTCTCTAGCACTGTCCTTAGGTAGAAAAGTTTTTCTAATGTCTTGTAGTACAGGAAGTCCTTTGGCCATGCGATTAGCGGCGACTTACCCTGACAAAGTGATTGGATTAATTAATTATAGTCCTAATATGGGACTCCCCGACCCCATGACTAACCTTATTAATGGTCCTTGGGGATTAGAGATTCTAAAAACATTAAAAGGTACCTCACATAGAGTCGTTGACTTCCGCAAAGATGGCATTATAGAACCGTGTAAGGCCACTGGTTATAGCTGGGAGTCTGTTATTCAAATGCAGGAAGTCGTAGAATCGTTAATTAATGAAGAGATGCTTCATAAGGTTTACGCTCCAGTAATGAATATGGTTTGGTATGAAAGCGAGGAGCATCAAGATATGGTGATCAGTATCCCTAAGGCGAGAAAAATGCACGCTTCTTTAGGGTCGTCACAAAAATATTGGGTAGAAACCGCAGCTCGTGAACATGTCATCTTAAAGGGGATCACTAGTAAGGACTATGCCAAGGTTGAGGCGAAGTCAATAGAATTTTTAGAAGAAATCTTGTAGTATGCATTTTGAGTATCCAATAGTTTTGTGGGGAATGCTAGCTGGGCTAGTACCTGTATGGATACACATGTTTGGAAAGCGTCCAAAAAAAACAGTTGATATCCCTTCATTAATATGGCTGAAATCAATCACTCCATCAAAGCATAGAAATCGCAAGATCAAGGATTTTATCGTGCTTGTGTTGAGGGTGTTGACCATTCTAATTGTAGTGGTTGTTCTAGCAAAACCTAATTGGCCTTCTACGATTAAGACCATTCAAATTGATAATTACCCTGCAAAATGGTCTCAACGTAACTCATGGATGCCGTCTCTCATTAGTGCTCTTGAACCTGGCTTATACAGGGTTTTCTCTAGAGATGGGACTTACCAAGGGACCATTGACCAATCCGCAATTGAAGGTGTCATACCCCTATTGGAAGCTACAGTGAATGAGGTTGTTTCTATAGACGGAGCTATTCTTATCTCTTATGGCTTCGCTCCTATTCCTTTGACATTTCAAGACTATTTGTTGCCCTTGAGAACAAATCAATTGAACACCTCAATCCAAAGAGTAACAAGTAGCCATTTAAGTAATACCTATAAGCTTACAGAAGGAATTGACTCCATGGAGTGGCAATTGCAATGGGATCAAGAGGTAGTGGACAGACGAAGAGAACTGAAATACCAACTTGACTTTAGAGACATTAGAGGTGTTGATTCAACCATGTTGAACATTATTGGAGACTCCATTTTAGAGGACAATACCGTTACATTCCATGCATCTGAGGAATCTAATATGATGATTTGGTCGGTAGAACCTGAGGTTCCTAAGGAATTATCCGCTCTGCTTGATGACGGGGACACCCTTGTTTATTACAATTCGAATAACATTTTTAATCCTTTTGAATTCCAAACTGTAGTCCTTTATGGCTTTGATTTTATGCCACAAATCATGTCCGATTTCAGTGGTCAAATACTTCGTTTCCCTTCTGAAAGTGTTTCTGTAGCGTTAAGTATGACGCAACCGGATATGACCGATGGTTTTTTTGCTGATTTCTTTCTGGGAGCGTCTATCCAAAATCAGTGGCCTATGTATCGTGAATCGAGTTCTATAGATTCGGGATCATGTATCCTCTCTGGTTCTATGGGCTGTCTGGCAAGTATTTCTAAGCACAATAACCAACAGATCTACCAACAAGGATTTGTTACGTTGGATTGGTCCCACCCTTACTTTACGGCGTTATGGCAATGGGCAGGCCTTCAAAGCCAATTTAAAGAAACACTTCCAGGGGCATTAGGAAGAGATTCATACGATATGAATATTACAGATTTAGAGGCGTTAGGAGCACGTTATGAACTGGTTTCTATTGATGGGAAGCCTACTAAAATGATCGGTTTTTGGACCATGGAGAAAATCGGATTGGCTCTCGCCTTGTTTTGCGCCTTATTAGCGCTTATTTTTGCTAAAATTAATTCGTGATGAAGCTGCTGTTTAAAAATGCCTACATCGTTGATGTACAGAGTCCATATCACCTGCAAACAGTGGATGTTCTTGTAGATGAAGACCAGATTGTTTCCGTTGGTGCTTTAGGAGAAATTTCGGCAAAACATACGATCGATTTAAATGGCTCCACTTTAACAACGGGCTTTGCTGAATTACATAGTGACCTTGGTGAACCGGGTAACGAGGAGAGCGAAGATTTAAATTCAGGTTCAGCTGCTGCTGCTGCGGGTGGCTTCACGGCTGTCGGAGTAGTTAGTAATGGAGGCAACCATATCGAGAACAAACTCGGTATCGATTTTATATTGAATAGAGGCGAAAGTTTACCCATTCATTTGGTTCCTATTGGCACCATGACCAGGGGTGCTAAAGGAGAAGAACTGAGTGAAATGTTCGAAATGAGCACGCTAGGTTCAAGTTTATTCGGAGACTATAAAAAAGGAGTCTCGAATGCCAAGATGGTTAAACTCGCCTTGTTATACTCAAAACCATTTGGTCGTATTATGGTGCATCCAGAAGACCATAGCTTGAGCGCTGATGGAATGATGCATGAGGGTGTAGTAAGTACTTATGTTGGGCTTAAAGGAATTCCAGAGATTGCAGAGGTGATACAAATTAAGAGAGACCTAAGTTTACTGGAGTACACAGAGGGTAGTCTACATATTGCATCAGTATCCACGATAGATGGTATTAAATGTATCAGACAGGCTAAGGAGGAAGGTTTAAATGTTACGTGTAGCGTAAATCTTCATCACCTGATCTTCACAGATGAAGATTTGTCACAATATGATACGTCATTAAAAGTATCTCCCCCAATACGTTCTGAAATCGAACGAAACTATTTATGGAATGCTGTTCTAGATGGCACTGTAGACTGCCTAGCGGTAGATCACCTTCCAAAAGATATTGAACAAAAGCAGTGTGAGTTTGACATTGCAGCTCTAGGAATGGCCGGTTTTGAAGGGGCGGTTTCAGTTTTCCTAGACCGCTATGACCTTACTCCAGAAAGAATGCAAGAGGTCTTTAGTAGTATGCCTAGAAAACTATTAAACTTGCCTGAGCTTAAAATTGTTGAGGGTGAAATCGCTGAGTTTACCATTCTTTCTTCTCAAGAAGAATACGTTACAGGATTTGCTTCGAAAGCATTTAATAATCCATTCAAAGGAAGAAAAGTAAACAGCTCTATTAAAGGCGTTTATGTCAAAGGAAATTACCTGTCGCTTGCGGAGTAACTCAGGTCAACTTTAAGTCCGTCATAAGCCAATTCCATTCCAGGATGAAGTGAATCCATTGTAGCTTGATGAGTTCCCATGTAATGGCTCATATGAATGAAGTAAGTCTTCTCTGCTCCTATTTCCGTAGCCTTCGATACCGCTTGCTCTAGAGTGAAATGGCTGAAATGATTTTTATGGTGCAGAGCGTCTAAAAACAACGTTTTTATTCCGATGAGTTTAGCCATTGACGCTGGTGGTATATGATTCACATCTGTAAGGAACGCTAGGTCCCCTATCCTATACCCAAGTATAGGTAAGTTTCCGTGGTCTAGAGGAATTGGAATAATTTCAATTCCCCCAACTGTAAAAGGTTCATTCTCGTCTATTTCAAATGAATCAATTCTTGGTGCACCTGGATAAGGTTGTTTCTCGAATGCATAGTGGAACGCTTTTTTAATCCTATTAATTACCCTCGACTGTCCAAAAATAGACATTGCATTACCTGATCTAAATATCATGGGGCGTACGTCATCTAAACCCGCCATATGGTCCTGGTGTTCGTGTGTAAATAATACAGCGTCCACTTTAGAAAGTCCTTCTCGTAACATTTGCGTCCTAAAATCAGGGCCTGTATCGATCACTAGGTGAACGCCATTCACTTGAATGTAGGCGGAAGTTCGTGTACGATTGTCCTTTGGATCGTTACTGGAGCACACCTTACAATCACATCCTATCACCGGTACACCCTGCGATGTTCCGGAACCCAGTAATATGAATTGATTAATTGGCGCCATTGATTCAATTATTTACATTGTTTTTCCCATGCTGACAATAAGGAAAGTTTAAATTTGTACTTACATCAACCTATACAAAACAGTATGAAGGATCGTGTTGTCCTAACCACCGCTCAAAAGGCTCTTAAAATTAACCTAAACTCTGACATCTACGGGACGTTTGCGGAAATAGGTGCCGGACAGGAAACTGTTCGTGAATTTTTCAGGGCTGGAGCGGCTTCAGGTACTATAGCTAAGGCAATGAGTGCATATGATAAGGCATTTTCCGATGACATTTATGGTATAGAAGAGGACAATAGGTATGTCACTCAAAGCCGTTTAAAGAAAATGTTGAGTCACGAGTACAATCTTATAGAAAAGAGATTGGACCGCGAAATACATCCTAATAAAACGTATTTCGCTTACGCTAATACCGTGGCAACGATCAATTTCACCAAAACCTTCAAGGGCCATGGTTGGATGGGTATACGTTTTCAAACAACACCCGATCGCGATACAAATGAGATATTTATTCACTTTAGGTTGCATGAGAATGAAGCAAAGCACCAACAAGAGACTGTTGGACGACTTGGTACTAATCTAATCTTCGGTGCCTACAGACATTATGACAACCCCAAGGAATTTTTACTAGGTCTCTACGATAATATAGACCAAGATGCTATAGAAATTGATTTAATAAACTTTTCAGGACCTGATTTAGATGATATTGATAATAGATTGATGTCTCTGCAATTGATTAAAAACGGCTATACAGATGCTGTTATTTTTGGCCCACAAGGAGACAACTTGCTTCCGGCAGAACTACTTTACAAGAAGCACATATTAGCTATGCGTGGGTCTTTTCGCCCAGTTACAAAAGTGAACATGGACATGATCAAGCGCGGTTATGACATGTTTACTAGTGATAAAAAAGTTGATCCGGAAAAAACGGTTGTGCTTTGGGAGATAACCTTGAACAACCTACTGTCTGATGGGGTTCTAGATGAACAAGATTTTTTAGATAGGGCCGAAATTCTATGCAGCCTTGGTCAAACGGTTTTAATATCTAACTATCAGCAGTACTATAAACTGGTGGACTATTTTGGTCGATTCTCGAAAAAACGACAAGGATTAGTGATGGGTGTTAACAACCTTACAGAGCTGTTTAGTGAGAAATACTATCGTGACCTACAGGGCGGTATTTTGGAGGCGTTTGGACGGATATTCTCGAAGGATTTAAAAATCCTGGTTTATCCTTTGATTGACCATGCTAATGATGGTAAAGTCATGCGAAAAACAGATGCGGAAGTCCATCCAAGGTTCAGGCCAATCATGGAGTATCTCATATTTCACAATAGAATACTTGATATTGAGGAGTTTGATCATGAGATCACCAACATATTCTCTAGGGAGGTGTTATCTAAAATAAAATCTGGAGAGCCCGGTTGGGAGAAGAGTTTACCTCAATACGTAGATGCTGTTATTCGCGAAAAGAAGTTGTTTGGTTATACTAAGGATGCTAAACCCTAAATTATAGTTGGTATTAGGCACATAAAACGCACTGATTTACGATCTTAATACGCAGCCAATGCCTGTTTATAGGTAGATAAACATCTTTCTCTGGCCCATTTGTGATCTACAATTGGATCTGGATAGTATGAAGTGTCTAACTCAGGAATCCATCGATTAACGTAAACGCGTTGCTTATCAAATTTCTCTAGCTGTGTGGTTGGATTGAAGACTCTGAAATAGGGCGCTGCATCTAGACCACTTCCGCTAGCCCATTGCCATCCCCCAATATTAGAAGCTAGGTCAAAGTCAAGAAGTTTTTCAGCAAAGTAGGCCTCTCCCCATCGCCAATCTATCAGTAAATGCTTCGTAAGAAAACTAGCTACAACCATGCGCACCCTATTATGCATATATCCAGTTGAATTAAGTTCTCTCATTCCTGCATCTACCATGGGGTAACCTGTCTTTCCGTTGCACCATGCTTCAAAGTGCGATTCATTATTGACCCATGGTATCGCGTCGTACTTAGGTTTGATGGACTTCTCTCGACTTTCTGGAAAGAAATAAAGTGCCATTTGAAAGAAGTCCCTCCAGATAAGTTCACTTAAAAATGTATCATTAAGTATCTGAGCATCTCTAGCGACTTGCCTTATACTAAGGGTACCGAATCTCAGGTGAAGACCAATTCTAGTCGTACTCCTTTTATTAGCTGGAAAATTCCTGGTCTCATCATATTTACTGATTATATCTGAGCGAATTTCAAGTTCTGGTAGTTCTATTTGTGTAGGTTGAAACCCCATATCTCCTAGAGATATTGGCTCCTCACCACTCCATTTTAAAAAATTTCCAAAATACTCTTGATTAGGATAAGGTTTACTGTGCTCGGCCGTGAATAATTTGCGCCACGCCTTTGCATAAGGACTATACACTAAGTAGGGTGTGCCATCTGCTTTAACTACTTCGTTTTTCTCAAAAATAACATGATCCTTTCCGCCAATTACCTCTACCCCTTGATCTTTCCAAAAAGAGGCGACCTTTAAATCTCGTTCTAAAGCATAAGGTTCATAATCACGGTTAAAAAAAACCTGTTTTACATCATAAGTAAGTGATAGCTCTTGCATCACTTCTTCAGGGCGACTGTAAAAGACTTTCAGGCCACTACCGAGCTGTTTAAGCTGCTGGTCTAATGATTCTATAGTTCTATGCAGGAAAGTCACTCGGGAATCCGTAGAATCCTCTAGTTTAGAAAGAATGTCTTTGTCAAAAACAAATATTGGGAGTACCGGTGTTTCAGATTTCAATGCTTTCCATAGGGCCGCATTATCCTCTAGGCGCATATCCCTGCGAAACCAAAATATGCTTATAGACTGCATATTATCTAAACGATTCTAGGAAGGAACGCTTAGCATCGCCATTGTTGAAGTCACCATGAAAAGCCATTGTCACAGTAGAGCTATGATCGTCCTCTACTCCTCTTGTTTTAACACACATATGATCTGCTTCCAAGTATACAGCAACATGCTCGGTTTGTAAACCTTCCATTAACGCTTCAGCAATCTGACGTGTCAGACGCTCTTGAACTTGTGGTCGCTTCGCATAATGGCGAACAATACGATTCAATTTAGACAGTCCAACAACTTTTTCACCAGGTAAATAAGCCACATGACATTTACCTATTATCGGCACAAAATGATGCTCGCAATGAGAATGTACTTTAATGTTCTTCTCAATCAACATCTCCTTGTACGCGTACTTATTCTCAAATAACCTCATTTGAGGCTTATTTAGCGGATTAAGTCCTGAAAAAGCTTCATTAACATACATTTTCGCAACTCTTAATGGCGTGCCACTTAAGCTGTCATCTTTGAGATCTAACCCAAGTAAAATCATGATATCTTCGAACTTCTCAGCAATTTGAGCGATCTTATCTTCATTAGATAAATCAAAAGCATCCGAACGCAATGGCGTATCAAGAGAAGTGCCTACATGTGCATCTAGTAGCTCTTCTTGTTGTTCCGGTGTATAAAGATTCTCGTGTTTTGTCATTTATCGAGTGTATTATAATCCATGATACTCCACAAAATTTCTAGGAGTCTCATAAAGCGTTACAGAAAGTTCTAAGTGATCACCTAATTCAGGTTTGAGTCGGTTCCAGATCACAAATGCAATGTGCTCAGCAGTTGGATTGAGCTCTTTAAACTCTTCCACCTGCTCATTCAAGTTCTTATGGTCTAAATGATCCTCGACTTTTATTTTAATTAGATCAGACAATACTTTCATGTCAATCAAATAACCTGTCTTATGATCTACCTCACCGGTCACACTTACGATAAGCTCGTAATTATGCCCATGATAGTAAGGATTATTGCATTTACCGAAAGTAGCCAGATTATCCTCTGAACTTAATAAAGGATTGTGCAATCTGTGTGCTGCGTTAAAGTGTGCTTTTCTAGATACCGTGATCTTCATTATTCCAAAAGTTTAAGAATCTATCATAAATAATTTTGAACCATACCGTGTACTTTTCAGGATGCTGCTTCATATCTAAAGCAACCCATTCTACAGAACGCCATTCAAAGCTGTCTGCTTCGTCAGGATTAATCTGAGGATCTTCGTTCCACCTAGCAATAAGAACATGATCAAATTCGTGCTCGGTTAGATCATTATCTAGTTTAGCCTTATAAATAAAACTAAACACCCTACTGACATCACAAGTGAAGCCCATCTCTTCCATTAATCTACGTTTTGCAGCAGCCTCAACGGTTTCTCCTTCTCTAGGGTGAGAACAACAAGTGTTTGTCCACAATCCACCACTATGGTACTTGTGCAATGCACGTCGTTGTAGTAGTATTTCATTTTGATCGTTCATCGCGAAAACAGAAAAAGCTCTATGCAGCTTAGCTAGGCGATGTGCTTCCATTTTCTCCATCAGTCCAAGAGCATTATCGTGCTCATCGACTAGGATAACATTTTCAAGCATTGTAGTTGATTTAAATCCAATTAATGGTATGTCGCAGGTATGAACTAACTAACAGCCCATACTTACGCTTGTTCGATATTCTAACCCGTTTACTTAAGACAATGTCACAGTGGGTATTCTTTATTTTCTTGAACAGGCTGTAATAGTAGACATAAGCGATATAAACACCAAACCTTGCACCCTTTGGCAGCCTTTTGATTCCAACAAAACCAGCAGCAAAATCAATTTCTATATCTGCTTCAATAGCGGCCTTTGTTTCTTCATTAAAATCGTTTAAATCAACACCAGGGAAATAAGTCCTACCTAGACTATTGTAATCCGCGTTCAAATCCCTTAGGAAATTGATTTTCTGAAAAGCTGATCCTAACTGCATGGCCGGTTTTTTCAACTCCTCATATCGAATTACATTACCATCTACGAAAACCTTTAAACACATAAGACCAACTACCTCTGCACTACCGAGTATATAGTTCTTGTACGCTTGTTCATCATAATCATTCTTATAAAGATCCATTTCCATGGATTTTAAAAAGGTCTCTATAAGATCATGATCAATTTTGTACGTATTAACAACCTGCTGAAAACTGTTTAAGATTGGATTAAGGCTTATTTTTTCATCGATTGACTCAAATGTATCCGACCAAAACCTCTTCAGAAGCTTTTCCTGAGGATAACCTTCAAAGCTGTCAACAATCTCATCAGCGAACCGCACAAATCCATATATCGCATAAATAGGGTCATGGTACTTCTTATCCAAACCTAGTATACCTAGTGAAAAAGAAGTACTGTAAGCCTTGGTAGTCATCTTTGAAGCACGCATGCTTACACTGTCAAATAATGCCTTCATTCACTCTACCTATTTATTAAAATCTTTTTTAATTTCTCTACTTACTACCTCACCGCTTATTAAACAAGGAGGAACTCCAGGACCAGGTGTTGTAAGTTGTCCTGCAAAATAAAGATTTTCTACTTTTTTACTCTTTAATCTAGGCTTAAAAATAGCAGTTTGATCTAAAGTATTCGCTAAACCATAGGCATTTCCTTTAAAGCTGAAATAATCAGACTGAAAATCGGAATAAGCAAATGATCTTTTAACGACTACGTTCTCTCTAATATTAACCCCGGTAAAGGACTCTAATCGGTCCATCATAATATGATAATACTTCTCTCTTGTTTCTTCAGTATCATCATCCATGCCAGGTGCTGTAGGCATTAGTAAAAACATATTTTCATGCCCTTCTGGTGCTATGCTTTTATCCGTCTTTGAGGGTGCACTCACATAGAACAATGGCTTAGTAGGCCACTGCGGATCTGTGAATATTTCATGAGCGTGCTGATCTAATCCATGATCGAAGAATAGATTATGGTGAACCACATTTGGCACCTCGCCTTTAACCCCCAAGTAAAAGAGTAATGATGAAGGTGCCATTTTACGCTTGTCCCAATATCTAGAGGAGTACTCTTGGAATTCAGGCGAACTCACTTTTTGATCGAGATGGTGGTAGTCCCCTGCTCCAACAACTATGTCAGCATCGAAGGATTCAGCATTCGTAAGTACAGTTTTAATAGAACCGTTATGGTAGGTAAAGCCTGTTACCTCCGTATTTGTGTGAAATTTTACACCTTGTTCTTTCGCCACTTTAATCATGGCCTGAATTATCTTATTCATGCCACCCATAGGGTACCAGGTACCAAGAGACATATCTGCGTAATTCATTAAGCTGTAGAGTGCAGGAGTATTTTGAGGAAGAGCCCCAAGAAATAAGACAGGAAACTCAAGAATGGCCTTAAGTTTAGGATGAGAACTAACTTCCGCAACATGTTTACGAATGTCCTTTATCATATCCAGTTTAAATAACCCCTTGGCAATACGTAGATCAAGAAATTCGAGAACAGATCTACCAGGACGAAATACGAGATCCTTGATTCCGACTTCATATTTATAAGCAGCTTGCTTCAAAAACTTCCTTAGTCTTATTCCTGATCCCGGATCTAACCTATCGAACATAGCCTCAAGTCCCTCCATAGAAGGACTTTGATCTTCAAAGTCTTCATGACCAAAAATAACTTTGTAAGATGGGTCTAATCTTACTAAATCGTATAATTGATCTATACGATAACCAAATTCTTTAAAGTACCGTTCGAATACATCAGGCATCCAATACCAGCTTGGTCCCATGTCAAAGCTAAAGCCTTCGTGTTCCCAAACCCTTGCCCGTCCACCGAGCTGGTCATTCTTTTCAACCAAAGTGACATCATAACCATCTCTTGCGAGAAAACTAGCGGCACTTAGTCCTGCAAAACCTGATCCTATAACTATTACTGACTTCATTTGTGGCGGTTGGCGGTGTGTTAATAGCGTTGGTCGGCAAGTTTCTCCATCATCTTTTTACGGGCAAGAAAAATTCTGGACTTTACAGTACCAAGCGGAATACCAAAGTGTTCGGCTATTTCTTCGTATTTAAAGCCCTCATAATGCATGAAAAACGCATCCGTATAATGCTTCTCTATTGAACCAATTTGTTCCATAATATACTCATTATCAACGTTTGCATCCGTAAGAGTGGATCTACTCGCCTCTTTGGAATTAAGGAAAAACTGTCCTTCCGTTGGATCAACAAAGGTATTTTGTTGTTTCTTACGACGGTAGTTATTGATGAAAGTATTTCTCATGATGGTATACAACCATCCTTTCAGGTTGGTACCAGTGGCAAACTTATCTTTATTTTTTAGAGCCTTAAAATATGTGTCTTGAATAAGATCCTGAGCATCATCATGACACTTAGTTAGTTTCATGGCAAGCTGGTTTAAAAAATCTTGCTCTCTGTCAATAAGTACTCCAAATTCGGCGGTAGACATAACATTTTGTTTAACGATTCTTCTGTAAAGTTAAACAAACAGATGGAACATCTTGTATAGACTTTAAGAAAAAACATTAAACAAACTAACAATCGTTAAATAGATTGGCTTAAATCCTTTAAAGTACTGTAAATGCTGATGTTTTTGAACGAACGTGACAACTGAGTCGCCTGAAATTGATAACCCGTAAGACACGCCTTAACTCCCGTGTCTCCAATGAGAACATCTAAATCATCTAAATAAGCGTCTAATTTACCTTGTTTCGGATGTGTAGTGAATGCACTCACTAAATAATTCACCTTTTGATGATGTATTAGATCGACTAGGTACTCTTTTGGTAAGCTTTGTCCAAGATAGAAAACATGGTCACCACGTTCTTTTAGAACGTAAGCCAGATAGAGTATACCTATCTCGTGGAGTTCATTAGCTGGCAAAAAAAGGGCGAAAGTTCCAGTTTTAGGAGACTTTGATGTTTCAAGATTATCAATGGCAGCAAATAGCTTTTGGCGCAACAATGAAGACATAAAATGTTCCTGAGAAATACCCACACAACCACTCAACCATAGTTTACCCAATTCCTGAATAAAGTCACCAATTACTTCTTGAAACGTGGCATGAACTCCATATAGTTCAATACAAGTTGCCATCACCGCCTCGAATCGGGCAACATCAAAGTTTAACGTGCTTATTTTTAGCTCATTAAGCTCGTACTGATAATCACCCAAATAAGGAGATGCATCCAACGCTTCTTTGGCAATTTGCTCTGGGGCTAACTTTGAAATTTGACTGATTTTCATCCCATTGGAGATCAATACGGATGTATTCAAGACAACCCTAAGGTCTATATCATTGTAAAAACGGATGTTTGTATCAGTACGTTTTGGCTGAATCAGCTTAAAACGTTGTTCCCATGCCCTAATAGTGTGTGCCTTGATACCGCTTAGCTGCTCAAGATCCTTTATGGAATATGTACTAGTCATTCTTTTTAAACGCACTTTTATTAAAATTGTTCTGTAGCGAATTGTCAAGTATACCTATTTACACTCGGAAGCACCTGTTTCGTGTGGTATATTTGCACATTAATTATACTCTTAATGTCCTTAGAAAGCGAAATCAGCATACGTAGAACATTTGGCATCATCTCACACCCTGATGCTGGAAAAACTACCCTCACAGAAAAACTTCTTCTTTTCGGAGGTGCTATTCAGGAAGCGGGTGCTGTAAAAAGCAATAAAGTAAAGAAGGCTGCAACCTCAGATTTTATGGAGATTGAAAAGCAGCGCGGTATTTCTGTTGCTACGTCCGTCATGGGTTTCTATTATAAGGACAAAAAAATCAATATTCTCGATACTCCTGGACACCAAGACTTTGCTGAAGACACCTACCGTACTTTAACTGCTTGCGACAGTGTCATTGTCGTTATTGATGTGGCTAAGGGTGTAGAGCCTCAAACGGAGAAACTTGTTCAGGTATGTAGAATGCGTGCTACTCCTATCATAGTATTTATCAATAAACTAGACAGAGAGGGAAAAGATGGGTTTGATCTGATCGACGAGGTTGAGCAGAAGCTCGGACTAACCTTATGCCCACTATCTTGGCCTATAGGCATGGGGCAACGTTTTCAAGGTGTTTATAATATTTGGGAGCGAAATTTGAATCTGTATAGTTCGAACAATAAGCAAAGAATATCTGAGACCACCTCATTTGAGGACATTCACAGTGCAGAGCTCAATGAGTTCGTAGGAGACGATGCTGCTGAAGAACTACGCAATGACCTGGAACTTTTAGATGCCGTATACCCACCGTTCAATCAAGAATCCTATGAAAAAGGGGAACTTTGTCCTGTGTTTTTTGGCTCAGCCTTGAATAACTTTGGCGTTAGAGAACTTTTAGACTGTTTTCAGGAAATTGCTCCTCAGCCTCAACCTAAGTACGCAGAAGAACGTCTAGTTCTGCCCAATGAAACTGATTTTTCGGGATTTGTATTTAAAATCCATGCTAATATTGACCCTAATCACAGGAACAGAATAGCCTTTTTAAAAGTAGTAAGTGGAACCTTTCAGAGAAACAAAGCTTACTTGCATACAAGAACTGGTAAGCCGTTTAAGGTGAGTGCTCCTACAGCGTTCATGGCTTCTAAAAAAAGCACTATTGACGAGGCGTTTCCTGGAGATATTATTGGAATACCAGATAATGGATCTTTCAGAATTGGAGATACCGTTTCCGTTAAGGAGGATTTACATTATGTGGGTATTCCATCCTTTTCCCCTGAACACTTTAGGTTTATTAATAATGCTGATCCGTTAAAATCAAAGCAACTCAATAAAGGAATTGACCAACTCATGGATGAGGGTGTTGCTCAGTTATTCACATTGAAACAAAATAATCGCAAAATCATTGGTACCGTAGGTGCACTTCAATATGAGGTTATCCAATACAGATTGGAGCATGAATACAATGCTAAATGTTCCTATGAAATGTTCCCTGCCTTTAAGGCCTGTTGGATAGAGAGTTTCGATGACGATCAACTCAAGGAATTCAGTTCTTTGAAACAACGGTATTTAGCCGAAGACAAATTTGGCAGGTTGGTTTTCTTAGCAGACTCTAAGTTTTCCCTTCAAATGGCGCAAGATAAATTTGACAAAATCACTTTTCATTTAAAGAGCGAATTTTAATGAGTCACGTTATTAATTATCGTCTTAACCAGTTCTCTTGGGCAATAGCTGCAGTATTGTTTCTTCCGTTGCTATTTACGAAAGGTATGTTTTTTGACGGATTGACTTATGCCAGTATCGCACGAAATTTAAATGAAGGCATGGGCTCATTTTGGATGCCATCTTATACGCCATACATACATCCTGAATTTTACGAACATCCTCCCTTCTCATTTGCCCTTCATAGTATTTTCTTTAGGTTGTTTGGTGACCAGCCCTGGGTAGATAGAATTTATGCTTACACCATGTACGGATTAAGTGTGCTTATGATCCGCAGGATTTGGGCGCTCTTTACGCCATCAGTTCATCGAGCGTGGATTCCACAATTATTATGGACGCTCACTCCTACTGTTATTTGGTCCCATCAAAATAATTTATTGGAAGCGCCATTGTCTGCAGCTATCTTATGTGTGGTTTGGTTACTGTTTGAAGGTACACTTAAGAGAAACTACATATGGAGCGTTGTTGGTGGATTGGTGTTTTTTGTTGCCCTAGGAATTAAAGGACCAGTAGCATTATTTCCATTAATGACTTTGCCAATTATGGCTGTTCTTTATCCTGAACATCGAAAGGCTGCTCTTACTTCTATGGTGCTGATGGTCTTCTCTTTTAGTCTACTGTTTAGTTACTTCTACACGTATGAAATTAATTTCAGCACGTTTTTTAATGGCTATCTAAATAAGCAACTATTCCCCACTCTACTTGGGAATAGAGAACAATCGGGAAATGCTTTATCCAGTCTTATTGAAATCGCGAAACAGTTAGCCTTACCTCTGATTGTGTTTGTTATATTAAGAATTAGATCAGGTCATGCCTATGCACTAAGACGGGAGAGTATGTTCTTTTTTGCCTTAGCCATCTGCGGGACGCTCCCATTCTTTTTCATGGACAGACAGCATCATTATTATTTTATGCCTTCCATGGTATATTGGATGTTAGGATTTGCCATGTTATTGGAACAGTCTCCGTATCCATGGAGTATCCAGAGAAAGAAATGGGTTACAGTCTTGAGTCTATCTAATCTAGGTCTGTGGGTAATAGGGATAGGATTAAGCATCTATTTTAGTAAAAGCCCATCTCGAGACAAACATATGATTCGGGCTGTAGAACAAATCGCATTAAACTATCCTAGTGAACACGTTAGAATTGAAACAATTGCGGATTATTGGGATCTGTGCGCTGTTGGAGCTCGATATGGCAAGGTTTACTTTACTGAAAATACTGATGTAGAGCTATACTTAGTTTCAGAAACAGCGGTTGTTCCAAGCCATTATGTTTTAGTAGATACGTTCAAGAAATTTCCAATGTTGCTGTACAAAAAAACCGCCCTCGAATAGAGGACGGTTTATAGTATAAGTAACCTTCTAAATAAAGATTTACTCCGTTTCCTCTTCGCCTTCCATGAACTGTTCCATGACAAGGTTACTCACTCCCATATTGCTGAACCCTCCATCATTGTAGAGGTTTTGCATGGTAACTCTTTTAGTGAGATCTGAGAAAAGAGTAACAATATAGTTGGCACAATCTATCGCTGTGGCATTACCTAATGGAGACATCTTTTCTGCATAAGCAATAAAGCCGCCAAAGCCCTTTACACCAGAACCGGCAGTAGTAGGCGTAGGACTTTGTGAAATTGTATTCACTCTTACGTTATTCTTCATTCCCCAGTGATATCCAAAACTACGGGCAATACTCTCTAGATAACTCTTGTTATCAGCCATGTCGTTATAATCAGGAAATGTACGCTGAGCTGCCATATAGGTTAAACCCAAAATTGATCCCCAATCATTCATCGCATCATGATGCCAGGCACTCTTCATTACTTTATGAAAACTCACTGCACTCACGTCCCAGCCCTTTTGGAGCCAATCGTAGTTCATGTCCGTATAATGCTTGCCTTTTCGAACGTTAACGCTCATGCCAATAGAATGGAGAATAAAGTCAATTTTACCTCCAAAATGCTCCATAGCCCCTTTCATAAGGTTGTCTAAATCTTCCATGCTGGTAGCGTCAGCAGGTATTATAGGTGCATCTATAGCTTTTGAGAGGTCGTTCAACTCTCCTAATCTCATTGCGATTGGAGCGTTAGTTAAAACAACTCTTCCGCCTTGAGCATGTATTGCTTCAGCCGCCTTCCAAGCGATAGAATCTGCATTAAGTGCGCCAAATACAATTCCGCATTTACCGCTGAGTAATCCGTGAGACATACTTTATATATTTATTTAAGTTGCTAAAATAGACTTTAGTGATCGTTTAACAAGGATTCCGCTTGTTTCTTGGCGGCAGCGGTAACCTGCTCACCACTCAATATCCTTGCGATCTCTTGCGTTCTTTCCTTCTTATTTAAAACATGAACCGTTGAATAGGTGGTGTCAGCCTGCTGATGTTTTGAGACTTTCCAATGTACAGAGGCTTTAGAGGCTACTTGCGGTAAATGAGTAATGGCTATAATTTGTTGCTTTTTAGAAAGCTCTCTCATTAACGTACCCACCTTTTCCGCTGTTGATCCACTAATCCCTGTATCTATTTCATCGAAGACCTGGGTGCTCAAAGAAGCATGTAGACCTAAAACCGCTTTTAAGGCTAGTTTAACTCGACTTTGTTCACCTCCTGAAGCAACTTTGTGCAGTGGTTCCATACTGCTCCCTGGATTGGCGGCAAACAAGAAAAGAGGTTTATAGGTACCGTGTGTCTTAGGGCCTGTTGGAGACCAATCAAGTTTCATCTTTGCCTTAGGTAGATCAACTCGATCTAAATAATCTTTGAATGCATCTTCAATTATTCTTGTAGCCTGGATACGCTTTTGATGTAACTCTTCACCGTAAGCAGCTAGAGTAGATGATCTGAGAATTTGCTCATCTTTCAGTCTAGCTAATTCAGTTTCTCTGTTTAGGAGTCTGTCAACTTGCTGTTCAACAGAATCTTTTTTATGTAGTAACTCTTCAATACTAGATACTCTGTATTTCCGAACTAATGCATCGATCCGTTTTCTAGTTGCGTCCAGCTCATTGTATTCGTTATCGGACATGGTAGAATCCATGTTAAGCTTAACCTTCCTTTGGAGATTTTGAATATTTCCAATGATTAAGTTTAGCTCTTCAACGTCCGATTCGAACCGCTGATCAGCCATTGCTAAGCTGGTTAGAGCAGACTCCAGAGTGAATAGTCCATCCATTACCCCAGAGTTTTTTGAAATACTCGAAGAAACCTCTGAAAATAGCTCTTGCTGATTTCTTGCAGATCGAGCAGATTCTAATTGAGATTCTATCTCTTGATATTGTTGAACATTAATTACTACAGCGTTAAGTTCCTTTTTGACAAAGGTTAAATAATCAAGGTCTGCTGCACTACCTAATCCATCAAGTGCAACTATTTTATTTTGTGCTTCGAGAAATGAAGTATATTCCTTCTGATATTGAGTTTTCTCCTTTTTAAGTTGTGCAAAAGCATCTATCAACTCTAGTTGTTGGTCCGTTCTGTTTAGAAGACCTTCGTCATTCTGACTATTCACATCAATAAACAATCCTGCTAACGCTGATAACACAGATGCTTTTACTGGAGTGTCATTAATAAAACAACGACTCTTACCAGAGGGAAGTAGTTCTCGTCTAAAAACAGTATCACGATCGTAATCTACATCATACGACAGAAAAGCTTCTTTCAACGCCACATCCACCTCCACCGTAATTTCAATAATAGATTTTTTAGAGGAATCCTTTAAGATGTTTTTTGCATTGATTCTTTTTCCTAACGCAGCGGACAAGGCACCAAGTAATATGCTTTTCCCTGCTCCTGTCTCACCCGTCATTACTGTCAATCCGGGCGCTACAGCTAAGGATAGGGAATCAATCAGAATAAAATTTTGAATTTCAATCTGCTTCAGCATTATTTACCCAGTTTAGAATAACTACTCGCATGAGTTCTGTCTAAACTTTCCAAAAGCTCTTGAAGACCCTTAATGTCAACTTGAAGCTTATCAGCTTCCGAAAATAGGCTAATGATTTCGGTGTTTTTAGCATCGAAAAATAAATTCATTAGATAACTATTCGGACGTTTTTGATTTGACTCTTCCAGTTTTCTGATCGCAGTTTGAATGGTTTCTAATGCTCCTTTGTGCTTGGCAGAGAGATGCATCAAATCTAAGCCCTGTCTGTGGTAGAGATATAAGCAATCCTTTACAGGGTCAAATGCAGGACTATTGAGCGCATCTGATATCCAAAACCGATTCTTATTACCATCAAAACTTTTCCATCCACTAGCGCCACCACTGCTTTGAGCGGTGGTTACTATAGATTGAGCTATGGCAAACTCCGGGTCACCTCCATTTGCTTTAAACGTACACCTATCTAAGCCAATTATTGTGTAAGCGTAAAAAGCCAAAATCGAACTAAGGTTCGTGGTAAACGTGTTTTGCTGAAAATCAATGGGTTCGTTTTCTCGATAGGAAAAAACCACATCCTTGTCCATTACCTTCAGCACAGGTGAATTATACTGGGATCCAAACACGGGGCGAGAATACTGAATTTGTAGGTTAGCACTGAACCTACTACCGCTCATACTCTCTATCGTCAAAATAAAACTACAAGCAATTCTCTCTTGATCTGAATACTTGTGATCCGTAAACGTGTAACCGTTAAGAAAGCTTTGTAAAGTACTTTCGAGAGCTATAAAAACGTCCTTATTAGTAGCCTGGACTTCAGGACTCAATACTCTCGCCGTTGCACGAAGCTCCTGAGCGGACAACGTGGACAGAGTATATACAAAGAGTAAGGCTGTTAAAACGTATTTATTCATTTCTAAGATGGAAGTGTTTCGTAAATAACGACATTAATACACCTCCTAATATATCCTTTGATTGAATTGGATAAAATATTTCGTGTCCATCAGCAAAGTATACTTGAACCTCATTCGTAGTGGATTCAAAACCTACCCCTTGTTTGCCCAAAACATTCAGAACGATTGCATCAGCAGACTTGCGGACTAATTTATCTTTTGCATAAGAAGGACCATTTTGAGTTTCTAAGGCAAATCCAATCACATATTGCCCTTCCTTTTTTAAGGCGCCTAAGGAGGCTAGTATATCCGAAGTTCGCTCTAGGTCTATGGTCATCGTAGACCCATTGTCTACTTTTTTTATTTTGTTGATGTCAACAGTTAAAGGTCTAAAGTCACTCACCGCGGCCGTGCATATTGTTAGATGCGCATCGCTGAATTTAGATAACGTCGCTTCCAGCATATTTTTAGCGCTGATGACATGGATGGTTTCTATGTGTTCTATGTCGAGAGAGGCTTGCGTGGGGCCAAGAATCAACGTAACCTCTGCGCCTAGTGAATAAGCAGCTTTTGCTAAAGCAGCACCCATTCTACCTGAACTATTATTACCTAGATACCGAACGGGGTCTAAGTGCTCATGCGTTGGTCCTGCATTTATCAAGACTTTTTTACCGTACAATGGACTCGACTCTAAGCAATACTTTTCTACAGCAGCAAAAATATGTTCTGGTTCAGCCATTCTGCCTTTTCCGACTAAACCGGATGCCAGTTCACCAAATTCAGCATCAATAATCTCTATACCTCTCTTTGAAAGTTCTTCGAGGTTGCTCGTTGTTGCACCATTCTTAAACATATCTAAGTCCATTGCTGGAGCAACAAAAACAGGACATTTAGCGCTCATGTAAACCGCCGACAAAAGATTGTCGCATGCACCCGTAGCCATTTTAGATAAGGTATTGGAAGAAGCGGGTGCAATAATCATTAGATCCGCCCATAGTCCCATTTCTACATGGTTATTCCAAACGCCGTAAGCCTTTTTATCATCTTCAATAAAACTACTGTAAACAGGTCTATTACTTAGTGTTGAAAGCGTCAAAGGGGTGACAAAATCCTTGGCAGCATCAGTGATAACTACTTGGACCTCGGCACCCCTTTTAATGAATTCTCGGACTATGTGAGCACTTTTAAAAGCAGCTATACTACCGGAAACACCTAGTAATATTTTGCGATTTTTAAGAATACTCATAACCTTAGGTTATTTGCCCTCTTTCTCTAGCTCTTCTCTACGGAAATAAATACGACTTTCCAGCCATTCCTGAAGCGCTAGTGCCGTGGGTTTAGGTAAACTTTCATAGAACCTGCTCACTTCAATTTGCTCCTTGTTCTCAAAAATCTCTTCTAGAGATTCTGTAGAAGAAGCAAATTCTTGAAGTTTTGCATGTAGCTCTTCACGAGTGTCGTCATTGATTTGTTCAGCGCGTTTTGCGATGATGGTCAATGCTTCATAGATGTTGTTAGTTGCTGCGTCAATCTTATTCACGTCATGAGTGACCGTGGTCTTATCAGCTTGCATCTTCTTGTAATCCATATGCTTAAGGATAATTTATTTATTCAATTTAAGTAATTCTTTGAGGTAGCCACTTTCAGGAAAAATGGCCTCTAAGTCGTTCGTAGCTGTTCGCGCTTCAATAAATCTATCGTCTTGAAGTGCTAAAACACTGTTTTCAGCTAATTTATAAGCTGCCTTCGCTTTCAAATACATTGCTTCTTCACGATAAGGCGTATCTGGAAATTCACTTAATGTAGTCGTTAGTGCGGTCATAGCCGCTTTGTACTGTCTTGTTTTGTAGTACTGTTTGGCTATTTCGTAACTCTTAGTTTCTAACCTACTTCTCAGCTCTTCCATGTGCTCGTTACAAAGATCAATCTGTTCTGACGTAGGGTGAGTATTAATGAATAGCTGTAGCTCATTAATGGCTTTGAAGGTGTATGCTTGATCAAGACTGTGCGAAGGCGCCTCTAAATAATAACAATACGCAGTAAGATATGCAGCCTCATCTGCTTGAGCGTGCGACGGAAAAGTCTTGTAGAAATTTTTAAAATGATAACCAGCTAAGATGTAGTCTTTTTGCATATACAAAGTATGTGCATAGTAAAAATATACTTCTTGCGCTTTGTGTGTTCCTCTATATAAGGCGATCAATTCATCAAAAATCGGGTACGCTTTGTTGTACTCCGCTGCGTCATAATATTCCACAGCTTTTTGGAACTTATAGTCTAAGTCCTTACTCTTGAGTACTTCTTGATACTCTCCGCAGCTGATCAGCATTACGGCTGTAGCTATATATATTCCTAACTTTTTTATCATCATTGAACGGACAAAGGTAATGTATTTACCAAACTTGCAGAGAGGAAATATCATCATAATGCCTGCCTTCTTTAACATTATTCAAAATACACCCTATAAGGGCACTAGCGTAGTCCGGATATGGCCTAGGTTTGGGTGAAGGTGAATTGAAAAATTCTTGCCATAATTCAATAGAATCTTCATTTAAGCCTAGAAATACTGGGACTCCCAACTGAGCTATGGCGATCGCATTTGACTCCTGTTCGTATTGCCCTCTTACCGGACATACCATAAGTTTCTTTCCCAGATGAACAGCTTCTGATGGCGCTTCGAATCCTGCACCGCATATAAGTCCCTTACACGATTTAAAACTTTCCGCGTAATGAATCACATCTATCTTAAAAACGGTTGCGTTGTTTGTCATTAGGTTTGACTTTTCCCGAGTAAAAACATGAAATGTCTCCATTGGAAATTGACTTAGAAATTCTAAAAGTATTGATGGCTTGAAAGATGGCAGGTAGACGGTATAGTGATGACCACTACTTACTTCAACGTCTCTAAGGTCCTTTCGGATAATTGGAGGAAGAATATAGGAATCATAAGGTGCAAAATGAAAACCAAGTTTATACGTTGATGGTGACAAATACTTTAGCACGAATTCCCAATGTAAAGACTTCACGCTAGGTCTTGGGGTGTTTTTGGACAAGTATGCTGCCTGATGACTTAACTCAATCGACGGTACATTTCTTAACATACACGCGTAGGAACAAATGCTTTCGAAGTCTATCACGATAAGATCATACTTGTCAACTGGAAGATGAATGATATCCCAAAGAAACCGTAAGGGCTTATTGCGTAATAGACTTTTCCAATAACTGACGGCCCCTGAAGAGTTGTACACCATGGCCAATCCATACCTTTGGTATTTGATAGGAAAACCCAAGTCTAAATCACTTTGAGTACCAGCTACTAAAACATCAACGTTGGCTTGCCTTGCGAACTTAGGCACTAAATCACGCGCTCTAGCTACATGACCGTTTCCCGTTCCCTGAAAGGCGTATAGAACATTCAATTGGCTCGTGTTTAGAATTCCTTACATACCGTCAAGTACGTTATGTAAATCCATTTCATTGCGTTAAAGATCAAGCTTAATGAGTGCCGTTTTTATATTGCGGTCTAATTCTTTAGTTGCATTGACAAGTGGTAAACGGACTGTAGGTCCACAAACGCCTCTGTGACTAAGTAGTGATTTAACCCCGGCTGGATTACCCTCTGCGAATAGCAGATTGGTCAGTTTGAATAAAGCTAAATGTGCGGCTTTTGACGCCTGGAAATTACCTAAAACAAATTCATCATACATCTTACAGAAGATTTCAGGAACACCCTGTCCACTCACAGAAATCACCCCTTCTGCACCAAGTCCTAACATGGCAAAAGTTAAATTATCGTCACCTGAGATTATACTAAAGCCTTGCGGTCTGTCCAATATCAAGGTGGTAATCTGATCCAAATCACCACTAGCTTCCTTGATTCCTATGATATTATTGAAATCATTTGCTAATCTTAGTGTGGTTGAAGCCTGCATATTAGAGCTTGTTCGTCCTGGTACGTTGTACAGAATCATGGGCAGTGAACTGGCTGCGGCGAGAGTAGCATAGTGCTGGTATATACCTTCTTGTGAAGGTTTATTATAGTTAGGGCTTGCGCTTAATATTGCACTTACTCCATTCCTGGAAAAGTTTGTTAATTCACGACAGACAGCCGATGTGTTATTACCGCCTATTCCGAAAACAACAGGTAAACGCCCTGCATTCCATTCTAAAACAAAATCTAAGGCTTGATACTTTTCTACCTCTGAGAGTGAGGGATTCTCTGCGGTGGTCCCGTTGACCACAAAGTAATCTACTCCTCCAGAAATACAGTGTTCAAGGAGTCTTTCAAAACCAATAAAATCTATCGATCCATTAGATTCAAACGGAGTGACTAAAGCAACCCCTACTCCTTTTAATAGCATATCATTCATGGCTCATTTTATTTAAATACGATCTCATAGTTTCGATTTTCTCCTTTAGTGCGTTTTCTCCAACAATCGATAGGTCAGCATCCGGGTAAACCCCCATCATATCAATTCTAAACTCGTAAGATCTGGCATACCAATACCAGGCTAACTCGGTGCTGCTCGAAACGTTGATTACAATATGATTGGACACTGATACCTCTGGAAGAGGCATGATGGGAACTCCTTTCCAACTGAAGTCATTTGTAAACATCACTGCACTATTAACTGCATTATCCTTAAGCCTTACTTCATTCTTTGTATAAACGCCTTGTAACTTGGTGAAAGATTCTTTCAGAAGTTCAAATTGAAGGTCATTATCGCATAACAAGGTCACAAAGGGTTGTGCTGTTACTGGACGCTTTGTACTCAATTGCATTGAACGTAGACCTCGCTGCCTGTAATAATCCTTTATAAATCTCATACGCCTATTAATTCTAAAAACGCTTGTTCAGATAAAATAGGCACCCCTAAGATGGTTGCCTTTTCTAACTTAGAAGGCCCCATGCCTTCACCGGCAACAACATAAGTTGTTTTACCACTAATACTACTGACGCTCGTCCCGCCGTGTTTCTCAATAATATCCTTGATTTCATTTCTAGAGAAGCGACTAAAAACACCAGAAACCACGATTTTAGATCCCGTTATTACACTATTTATAGCCAATGGCTCATCTATTCCCAAGTCAAAAGTGACCCCAGAAAGCTGAAGTTGGTCAATCATAAGACAGTTCTCCGAATCCTCGAAAAAATCTATTACTTGGGCGGCAATGACACCACCAATAGTATCTACGTCTGAAATCTCCTCCAAACTCGCTAAGGACAGGGCCTCTATACTCCTGAAGTGCCTAGCCAGCTTTTTTGCCACCGTAGCTCCGACATGTCTTATACCTAAGGCAAATAAAACTCTATCAAAAGGGACCTTAGTAGATGCAGCAATACCCGCTAGTATATTTAAAACACTCTTTTCTTTAAATCCATCAAGGTTGATGAGATCTTCATAATCAAGTTGGTATAAGTCTGCTGGATGATTTACCAATCCTTCACGAACAAACAACTGTACGGTTTCCTGGCCCATGCCAGAAATATCCATTGCTTTTCTTGATATATAATGTTCTATCCTTCCGGAAATCTGAGTGGAACAACCTAAAGTATTGAGACAGTAATGTTGCACTTCACCATCCTTTCGGTGTAAGGTCGAATTACAATCAGGGCAAACACTTACAAACTCCACCTTAACAGCTTCTGGCTGACGTTTCGATAAGTCTACACCGACTATTTTAGGAATTATTTCTCCTCCCTTTTCAACATAAACAAAGTCGCCTAAATGCAAGTCGAGAAGTTCAATTTGATCCGAATTGTGCAAGGAAGCACGCTTGACGTTAGTACCTCCTAGCCATACGGATTCAAGATTTGCTACAGGAGTAATTGCACCTGTTCTTCCAACCTGAAATGTCACGTTGTTGAGTACAGTACTTACTCTTTCGGTCTTGAACTTATATGCTGTTGCCCAACGTGGGGATTTCGCTGTGAAACCCAAGTCTTGCTGCGCTTCATAGGAATCGACCTTGATCACAATCCCGTCGATATCAAACGGTAGTTTTTTTCTCTCCACATCCCAATAATTTATAAAGGACATGATATCATCAATACCGCTACAAGTAGCGATAAATTTATTTTGAACTAATGGAACTTTGAAACCTAACGATCCAGCGGCCGCAATGGCACTTGAGTGATGAGAACTGAGTACGCCTTCTGGTAATATGTAGTACAAGTAAGCATCTAAGCCTCTACGTGCAACCTCATTACTGTCTTGAAGTTTCAAAGATCCTGATGCACAGTTCCTAGGATTTGCAAACAGGGGCAAGCCTTCTTCAAGGCGTTTCTCATTTAACTTGTTGAACGCCAAGTGCGGCAGCACAATCTCACCTCTAATTTCAAAATCAGAAGGTATGTCCCCTGTAAGTTGAAGAGGAATACTCTTGATGGTACGGACATTGTTGGTAATCTCATCTCCTTGGGTACCGTCACCACGGGTCACCGCTTGAGTGAGGGCCCCGTTAACATAACGTATGCCAATAGCGACGCCATCATATTTTAATTCGCATACAAAAGAAGCTTCGGGCTCTAACTTTTGAACTCTTAAAATCCATTCTTGAATTTCCTCAAGAGAGTATGAATTACTCAACGAAAGCATGGGATAGCGGTGCTTAACTGTCGGGAATGATTTAGTTATTCCCCCACCCACTCGAACCGTTGGACTGTTGATGTCAGACCATTCCGGATACTTTAGTTCTAATCCTTCCAGCTCCTTTAATAACTCGTCAAAAGTAATATCAGATAAGGTTGGCTTGTCATTTATGTAGTAGTTGACGTTGTGCTGGTGTAAGTCAATACGTAATTTCAGTAGTCGTTCTTTATCTGTCATACTTTGGCAAATATTATTCTATTCTTTCCTTGAAAGTCTTGCTTTAAGATAATGTCTTTTAACGAGTATTCACGACATAATTCTAACATTTCCATACCGAAATCTTCGTGTATTTCAAAGGCAAAATACTTTGCTGGTAAAGGCTCTTGATTGATACCTAATTCTATAAGCCGTCTGTAAAATATCAAGGGATCATTGTCTGGCACAAACAATGCCACACTCGGCTCGCTAAACACAACATGGTTCTTCATCACTTTACTTTCCAACTGAGGTATATACGGCGGATTGCTCACGACTACATCTACGTTGTTAAATGATGACGATAATATGTCGAGAACTTTAAAGTCCACCTCTAATTCTAGATGTTTTGCGTTGCGCTGGGCAGTTTGAACCGCCCCCTTTTGAAGGTCTACTCCTGTGCAAATTAAGTCATTACGCAAGTGCTTGAGACCTAAAGCTATGCATCCACTGCCCGTGCCTATATCAAGTACTGTCAATGGATGATTTGGCAACCACAAAGCAAGTTCTCTGACAAGCTCTTCTGTTTCCGGTCTTGGTACAAGTGTAAACGGATTAACCTCCAACCAAAAATCGATAAAAAAAGATTCTTTCAGGATATATTGTATGGGTACGTCTTCGCTTAGAAGTGATAAGTCCTGCTCAAAACTTTCGAACACCATGAGATTCTCAGCCGCTAGCACTCGGGCTAATTTTGACATTTGTAACCGTCTTTCAAACCAAAGCTCAATGATAGCTTTAGACTCCCTAGGACCATGAATTGGTTCTAGGATTAAAAGTGCTCTTTGTCGGTATTTGTTCAAAGTGTTCATGAGTAGGTGAATTTACGCCATAGGCTTATACCTTTGTAACATGTCAGACGCCAAGTTTCTCACACGTTGCTTACAATTAGCAAACCAAGCTCGAGGAAAAACATACCCGAACCCGATGGTAGGTGCTGTGATTGTACATCACGGCAGAATTATAGGGGAAGGTTACCACCAGATGGCTGGGGGACCTCATGCAGAAGTTGAGGCAATTCGCAGCGTGAAGGACCAGACTTTACTCCCTTCATCTACTCTGTATTGTAGTTTAGAGCCTTGTGCACACCATGGGAAGACGCCTCCGTGCTGCGAGCTAATCTCGAAACACAAAATATCCAGAGTTGTTATTGGTATGCAAGACTCTTATCATGAGGTTAACGGAAAAGGTATTCAACACCTAAGAAGCCATGGTATTCAAGTAGATTTCGCAAAGGACCCCACTCCCTTTCAACAGTTCAATAAAGCCTTCATCATCAACAAGACCCATTTCCGTCCTATGGTAACGTTAAAATGGGCGCAAACGAAAGATGGTTTTATTGATAGGGTCCGTTCCGTGGATTCCAATGAGCAGGCCCTGAAAATTTCAGGAAAGATTTCATCGTTATTAACGCACCGGTTGCGCTCAAGTGTTAGCGGTATTGTCATTAGCGCAAAAACAGCTGTATTAGATGCTCCAAGCCTTACTGTAAGGTTATGGCATGGAACTTCTCCCATCCCTATTATAGTTGTGGGCGATACCTATAAACCTTCAAACTCTTGGTTGAGGTCTCTTGAGGTAGCTCCTATATTAATTGCAAAAGAAGCCTACACAGGTTTTACAACCATTATCGCTGATTCAAATGATATAACGTTTTGGTTGCCTAAGCTTCTAGAATACGACATAGGTCATGTTTTAGTGGAAGGTGGAGCTCGTTTATTACAGTCTTTTATTCGCGAAAACCTAGATGATGAGGTAATCAGGTATACGGGTTCGATGTCTATTGAAAATGGCATCCCCGCCCCTTTTTACGATCAGTTTGACGAAAGAACCCTTTTAGATAGTGACGTCTATGAGCACAAGTATTGATTGTTATTTATCAATCGAAGAGCCTAGCGTAGGTCAGATTAAAGACAGAGGCAGTAAATTCATTGCCTATTTATTTCCATGTAAGAACGAGAAAAGTTTTAAAGACCAGTTAGACCTGGTGAAACTTAACGAGCCTAACGCTCGTCACTATTGTTGGGCCTTTAGGATGAATCCTGAGTCAATAATTGAGCGATCGAACGACGATGGAGAGCCAGGAAATTCTGCTGGCACACCCATTTTAAGAGCACTTCAAAGTAATGACTTAGTAGATGTGGCATGTGTTGTTGCTAGATATTTCGGCGGAACGAAACTGGGTATTCCTGGACTCATTCATGCTTACGGAGGAAGCGCGAAAGAGGCTTGTGAATTAAGCACCATAATGGAGTCTCAAATAACGAGAGAATTTGAGGTGGAATTTAATTATGAGCAAATTTCATTTGTAGAAAGGCGTGTGAGAGAACTCAATTTAGAGATCATTAAGAGAGAGCAAGAATCCAAATTAAAATATGTAATTCGGGTTAATCGAAGTAAATTAGAACAAACATTAGATCAATTTGAAAAAAATCATCTCCTCCGCCTTACTGTTATTAAGTATTAGTCTTTTTGGGCAAAACATATCTGGCCTAGAGACCAGGTCTTTTTTTAACACAACATCTCCGTTTGCAAAGTATGTAAGATCAACTTATGTATATAAAACAATTCCCTTACTAGACCACCAGCATCTCGTTATATCTAGTCTTGATGGAAGCCGTTTACGTACGAAGGGCTCGTTGAGTAGTTATCAGTTGGAGGCCCTTCCAGAGAACCCGGAAGGACCTTATTTGTATTTTTTTAGCGACCAATGGTTCAACGTAAATGTGGATACGTTAATAGCAGGATCTATTCACAATGTGGCCATTACTAGTATTTCTGGTGTACTCTTAGAGGAAAGAGATCTTACAAGCCATGCAACAGATACAACGATTACTGTTCGTGTATTCAACCCAGATCCTTTGACTCCCAACAACTTGAGCTACGGTAGTATTTACACCGATTTAAATGATGGCAATGGTTCAGTTTTAGATAGCCTCTCTATTCTAGATGATATTTCAGTTGAAGTGTTGAATGACACTGTTTATTTAAGAAATGACTACATAGAAGTGATTGACTTTGACCCACCCTATTACCCTATAAGCAGAGATCCAGGCACTTGGAAAGCAAGTAGAGCGGACACGGAATTTGAACAAGTCATGGTCGTATATCATGTTACTAAGCAAAATGAATACCTCCATTCCTTGGGCTATTTGAACTTACTTAATTATGCTATACATGTAGATCCCCATGCCCTCAATGGACAAGACAATAGTTTGTTCAACTATGGGTTTAATCCACCTAGATTATTTTTCGGCGAAGGTGGCGTAGATGATGCGGAAGATGCTGATGTTATTATTCATGAGCTGGGTCATGCCATAAGCCACGCTGCTGCACCAAACTCAAATTCAGGGACACAACGAAGTAGTTTTGATGAAGCCTTAGGCGATTATCTGGCAGAACGTTATGGACGAATTAGAGGTATTTATAGTTCACGGGTATTTGATTGGGACGGAAATAATACTTTTTGGGACGGAAGAAGTGTCTCCTATGATGGAATTAAAAATTACAATACCGTTGTTTTTGCTGGTATATACCAGCATACAGACCTCATGTCAAGCGCCATGTTGGAGTTCTCAGACGCAAATGGCGTAGTGGACTCTATTGCAGACAAAGTAGTCTTAGAAGCCTTATATCAACTTATGCCGTTTGAAACGTTTAGGAGCATTGCGAATGGTTTTATTTCTGCAGATTCATTAATTACTGGTGGGCAAAACTATGGAGCAATTGTAGCGGCTTTTGGTCCACCTAAAAACATATTACAACCTAGCGATACGCAAGAGCACATACAAACGGACCTGCCGAATTTGACATATAACAACGGTCGTTATACATTTAGAAGTAGCACTCTTGGAGCATATTATGAAATTGTTGTGTATTCTATGTCTGGTCAGATACTAGAGATCTATTCAAATGTAGCAGACCAAAAACTCTCTACAACGGTACCGGCAATATTAAGAGCGACTGATAGTGATGGGAAAATTACTGTTTTGAAGATGCTTTAAGAAGTAATGTCCTTAACTGCTCTGGGCAATATTTAGGTTTGAAGGTTTGGGTATCCACAAACACAAGTACGACGTTCCCTGTAACTAGCGTCTTTCCTTCTTTGTCACGTAGCGTGTGGTAAAATGATATCTTTCTCGTAGGAAGCTCTGTGATTGACGTTTCTAGGTAAACTTCTTGGTCATAGGTCGCACCTTTTTTAAAGTCTATCGTCATATGAACTACCGGAAGCATAGTGCCTGTCTTCTCCATATCGGCATAGGACATTTCTAAGCTTCTCAGTAATTCTACCCTTCCAATTTCAAAATAGGTGGCATAGTTTCCGTAATACACCACGCCCATTTGATCTGTTTCAGAATATCGAGGTCTAATTTTAGAAATATTAGAAATTATAAAGTCCGTCATATTGGGCAATTTACGTTTTCAAATGCGTATACTTGAGCAGAGAATAGATACTGACTAATCGTTTTTTCAACACTTTTGCTAATTGAGAGTAATTAATACTAATTAAATTTAGTGTTTTTACATGTATACTGATTATCAGGCACTTACATATTCCTTTACTAAAATATTTTATTAACAAACACCTAAATAAATTTTTTTTAGAGATATTTTATTAACACATTTGTTATGCAGTCAGAAGGACGTTAAATCCCATGATTTGCACACCCAGAATTTAGATTACTTAATATATACTTCCCCTCGCCTGAACAACTGGGGGATAGCACCATTTTAGACCATGGACAACAGCGTAGGAAAAGTTTGGAACGAAGCTTTGGAATTTATCAAGGATAATGTAGACAGTCAATGTTTTAACACGTGGTTTGATCCTATAAGAGCACTTAAAATTCAAGGAGCTGTTCTCACAGTACAAGTACCTTCTAAGTTTTTTTACGAGTACCTAGAAGAAAATTATATACAGTTGTTAAAGTCAGCAATAACTAAGCCTTTAGGTCAAGGTGCTAAATTGGTATACAGTATCGTTCTTGAGAATTCGTATGATAATGCGAATCCTCCTACAATGAAATTACCAAGTTCTGGTCGTAAAAAGCATCCAGCACAAAGCATTAATATGCCGATGAAAATCGGAAATGATAAGGGTATCAAGAATCCTTTTGTAATACCTGGGCTTCAAAAGCTTAATATTAATTCACAGCTCAACCCGAACTACACCTTTGAGAATTTTATTGAAGGTGATTGCAATCGTCTTGCTAGATCTGCAGGTTACGCAGTAAGTAAAAATCCAGGAGGCACATCATTTAATCCTCTAATGCTTTATGGTGGTGTTGGTTTAGGAAAAACACACCTTGCACATTCTATAGGTGTTGAGATTAAGGATAACTATCCTGAGAAAACAGTGCTTTACGTTAGTGCTGAGAAATTCACGCAACAGTTTATAGATAGCATCAGGAATAACACAAAAAATGATTTTGTACACTTTTATCAAATGATTGATGTTTTAATCATTGATGACGTGCAAAGCTTTGCGGGTAAAGAAAAGACCCAGGATGTATTCTTTGAAATATTCAACCATTTACATCAAAATGGAAATCAAATTATTTTAACTTCTGATAGAGCTCCTGTGGAGCTTCAGGGAATGGAGCAACGTTTGTTGAGCAGGTTCAAATGGGGACTTAGTGCTGATTTACAAAAACCTGGTCTTGAAACGCGTGTTGCGATTTTATCGAAGAAACTGTACAACGATGGTATTGATATAGAGCAAGATATTGTTGAATATATTGCCTACTCTATCAATTCTAATATTAGAGAACTTGAAGGTGCGTTGATCAGTATACTCGCTCAAAGTTCAATGAATAGAAAGCAAATCACCATGGAGCTTGTACGTTCTATGGTAGATAAATTTGTTAAGAGTACGACTCGTGAAATTTCAATTGACTTCATCCAAAAGGTAGTTTGTGATTATTTTGACATGCCTCTTGAATTACTTAAAAGTAAAACTAGAAAAAGAGAAATTGTACAGGCTCGACAATTGAGTATGTATTTCTCAAAGCAATTAACTAAGAACAGTTTAGCTTCTATAGGCCAGCAATGTGGAAATAAAGACCACGCTACTGTACTGCACGCTTGTAGAACTGTGAACAACCTAAAGGAAACCGATAAACGATTTAAAACGTATGTTGAAGACCTTCAAAAACGCTTAACATTAGCGTAAAATCTTATTGCGAATGCTACATTAGAGTCAGTATCTTCGGGTACTGACTTTTTTGTTTTATGAAGGTACTCATGGTTTGTCTTGGGAATATATGTCGCTCCCCGCTAGCTCACGGAATTCTTGTGAATTCGGCGCCAAAAGACTGGTTAATCGATAGCGCAGGTACATCAGGATGGCATGAAGGTGAAAGACCTGATACCAGATCCATTTTAACAGCGAAAAATCATAATATACCTATTGAAGAGCAGCGTTCACGTAAGTTTGTACTGGACGACTTCGAGAAGTATGATATCATTTTTGCTATGGACTCGTCAAACTTCTCAAACCTCACTGGAATGGCGCCAAATAAAGCGTCAGCTGACAAAATACGTCTCCTTATGAACGAGGCATATCCAGGTGAAAACCGTCAAGTCCCAGACCCTTATACCGGAGGTCAACAAGGATTTGAACAGGTTTACCAAATGCTAAACCACGCAATACATTGTTTTTTAGAAAGTAACTCATGAAAGGAACCCTTTATCTTATACCAAATACGCTAGGACCGTCAGAATTTGACATGGTTCTTCCTAGAGATGTTGTTGAACTCATTAATTCGCTGGATTATTTCATTGTAGAAAATGATAAAACTGCGCGAGCGTTTATTAAATCCATCTTACCTGAAAAGAACCAAAGGGTAATCGTCATGGAGATTTTAGACAAACAAACTGACCCTCTCGATTTACCTCTCTTCCTAGCACCGTTACTCAAGGGTAAAAATGCAGGTATAATATCTGAAGCGGGAGTGCCATGTGTAGCAGATCCAGGTGCTGAATTGGTTGGCATGGCTCATAGAAAAGGAGTTCCTGTTAAACCTTGTGTGGGTCCGTCCTCCATTCTTCTGGCCCTTATGGCAAGTGGGTTTAACGGTCAAGCCTTTACTTTTAGAGGATACCTACCCTTTGATCAAAACTATAGAAAACGGGCATTTCAAATCATGCAAAAAGAGATTTCCGATGGCATCACACAAATATTCATGGAGACACCATATAGAAATGGCAAATTATTGGATGAATTGACTAAAGTGCTTCATCCAGAAACTAAGCTTTGCATTGCTTGTGACATTACCCTAGAAAGTGAGTACATTGTTACCAAGACTATAGCACAGTGGGCTGGGCAATTACCTGATATTCACAAGAGACCTGCTATATTTCTAATTGACTAAAAGCACATGGAGGACCAAGAGTTAATAGACATAGAGCTCGTAGATAATGCCTTTAATGATCTGCTGAGCAGTATTGAGTTTAAAACAGATAGTGCCGATAAGAAACTTATTCAGCGTGCCTTTCAGTTGGCAAACGACGCTCATAAGGGTGTTAAAAGAAAAACAGGTGAACCTTATGTCACCCATCCTATTGAGGTGGCTCAAATTGTCGCGACAGAAATTGGTTTAGGGCCTACTTCTATTGCTACAGCATTAATGCACGATGTAGTAGAAGATTCCGATTATACCCTTGAGGACATCGAAAGCATGTTTAATCCGAACATTGCAAAACTCATTGATGGACTTACGAAGATATCAGGTGTTGTAAACATGGAGAGTAACATGCAACTTGATAATTACAGGAAAATGTTACTTACCATTTCCGATGATGTCCGCGTGATTCTCATAAAACTTGCAGATAGAATGCATAATATGCGTACCATGGATGGTATGCCCCCTCACAAGCAATTGAAAAAAGCATCTGAAACTCTATTTATATATGCCCCACTCGCTCATAGACTGGGGCTTTACAAAATTAAGACTGAGCTAGAAGACACCTCCTTAAAATACACTGAACCAGAAGTATATAACCTTATCAAGTCTGATATGGATCTTTTGGACAAAGATGACTTTGGTTATCTAAACAAATTTGTATCGGTTATTAATTCTGGACTTGATGTGACCGGTTTGACTTTCGACATAAAGAAAAGAACCAAGAGTATTTATTCCATCAGGCGTAAAATGATGAACCAGAAAGTCAACTTTGACGAGGTTTATGATAAATACGCTGTCCGGATTATTATTGATTCTGATGCCGGCTCCGAAAAAAGTGATTGTTGGAAGGCATATTCCATAGTTACAGAGCATTTTAACCCCAATCCAGTTCGTCTTAGAGATTGGATATCCTCTCCTAAGAGTAATGGGTATGAAAGTTTACACACCACCGTCATGGGTCCTGAGGGTCGTTGGGTAGAAGTTCAAATCCGTACCAAACGTATGGATGACATTGCCGAAAATGGTTTTGCGGCTCATTGGAAGTACAAGGAAGATAGCTCAGGGTCGAACACCTTGGATATATGGCTTCAGCGTATCAAGGAATTTTTGGAAGATCCCGACAATGACAGCGAGGATTTTATTGAAAATTTTAAAATGACTTTATTTGCGAGCGAAATTTTCGTTTTCACACCAAAGGGTCAAATGATATCCTTACCAAAGGGAGCTACTGCTCTAGACTTCGCCTTTGATATTCATTCCGAGGTAGGTGCACATTGTTTAGGAACTAAAGTTAATGGAAAGCTTGTACCTATGAGTACACCGATAAAGTCTGGAGATCAGGTAGAGATACTCACATCTCTCAAGCAAGAACCTAAGGAAGATTGGTTAAGATTTGTTAAAACGGGTAAAGCTAAACAAAGAATAAAACGTAGTCTTAAACAAGAAAAGCAACTTATATCGGGCCAAGGGTTTAACGTTTTAGAGCGCAAACTAAAGGTGTTAAAGCTAAAATCAACCTCTAGTAATGTTCAAAAACTAGTCAACTATTTTGGCCTTAAAAACCCTGATGAATTATATTATAAAGTTGGTCTCGGAGTTATTGATAACAAGAAGTTGCGAGAGTACGCAAGAGAAACATCAGGATTGGTCAATTATTTCAGATCGAGAATTGTAAAAAGCTCTTACGCTAAGACTAAGTTAATTACCAAACAACCTACCATTGAAAATGCCAACGTAGAGTTGGTTTTCGGAAATGATGAACAAGACCTAGACTACACTTCTGGGAAATGCTGCTCTCCCCTTCCTGGAGAACGAGTTTTCGGCTTTATCACAACTGCTGAAGGCCTCAAAGTACACCGTCACGACTGTCCTAATGCTATAATGCTCCAAGGAAGATTTGCAAACAGAGTCATTAAAGCCAAGTGGGTCGACCGCAAGAGCTCCACGAGTACGGTGAATTTGGAGATTGAAGGAATGGATAGATTAGGTATGGTCAATGATGTCACGAAAGTCGTCTCCTCGGAGCTTAATATAAATATAAGAGCTATAAGTTTTGCTGTAGATGACGGGTTATTCACAGGTCAACTAACGATTGAAGTCGCTGATAAAGTGGGATTAACAGACACTATTAACAATATCAAGAATATAGCTGGTATTAGTCGTGTTAATCGTGTCGGTAAATTCAATTGAACCATGTATTTTAGCGCTTTACTTCCAACATGAGCACATTAGAGGCACAAGAACAAGTCAAAGAGGTTTTTAGTAAATATCTGGAGGTTAACAACCAACGTAAAACTCCAGAACGGTTTGCTATACTCAAAGAAGTCTACGATAGCGAAGATCACTTCGACGTAGAGACCTTGTACCTCAAAATGAAAGAGAAAAACTACCGCGTTTCCCGTGCTACCCTTTACAATACTATAGAATTATTACTTATCTGTGGTTTAATCAGGAAACATCAGTTTGGTCAAAATCAAAGTTTTTACGAAAAATCATATTTCAATAAGCAGCATGATCATGTAATCCTAGATACTGGTGAAGTATTTGAGTTTTGTGATCCCAGAATACAAAACATAAAAAAAACAATTGAAGAGGTCTTTGATGTGAATGTAGAAAGTCACAGTTTGTATTTCTATGCAACAAAGAAGAAGTCTTAAAAACAACTTGAAAACATGGCAGTAGATGTTCTACTAGGCCTCCAATGGGGCGATGAAGGAAAAGGTAAAATAGTTGATGTACTCACTCGTAAGTACGATATCATTGCCAGGTTCCAGGGTGGTCCAAATGCTGGGCATACCTTAGAGTTTGAAGGCAAAAAACATGTACTTCATACCATACCATCAGGGGTGTTTCACAAAGGTGTTACGAACGTTGTTGGTAATGGTGTCGTAATTGACCCTGTGATCTTCAAAGGCGAGCTAGATAAGCTCATTGAACAAGAGCCCGAGGTGTTGTCCCGATTGAAAATTTCAAGAAAGGCCCATCTTATTCTTCCTTCTCACAGGTTGTTAGACGCCGCCAGTGAAGCAGCTAAAGGGAAAAAGAAGATTGGATCTACGCTGAAAGGTATCGGTCCAACTTATATGGACAAAACAGGAAGGAATGGTTTACGGGTTGGAGATATTCAACTAGAAAATTTCCCAGAGCTTTACAATACGCTCGTAACTAAGCACATGCAACTCTTAAAGGGTTATCCTGATTTCGAATACAACATAGAAGAATTGGAGAAGGCATGGTTTGCTGCCATTGATTACCTAAGAACTCTTGATATTATTGATAGTGAACCTTTTGTTCATAATGCGATACGTGAAGGCAGGACAATATTAGCAGAAGGTGCACAGGGTACATTGTTGGATATCGACTTTGGTACTTATCCATTCGTTACTTCTTCTAATACAACTTGTGCTGGAGCGTGTACAGGACTGGGGGTTGCTCCAAATAGAATCAAAAACGTCTATGGAATCTTCAAGGCGTATATCACTAGAGTTGGTTCAGGGCCATTTCCAACAGAATTATTTAATTCCACAGGTGAATTGATTCAGGCGCAGGGCCATGAATTTGGTGCTACTACAGGACGACCCCGTCGTTGTGGATGGTTGGACTTACCTGCGTTGAAGTATGCGATAGACATCAATGGCGTAACAGAATTAATGATGATGAAATCTGACGTTCTAAGTGGCGTTGGGAATATTCAGGTTTGTACTGCATACCGCTACAAGGGTGAGGTCATTGAACATTTACCTTATAAACTTCAAGATGACTTGATAGATCCAATATTCACCGAAATGTTGGGATGGACAGAAGATCTTACACAAATGACGAATGAAGACCAGTTTCCGGACAGTTTCAAGGCTTACATCGCATTTATAGAGAAGGAAGTTGGAGTGCCTATTACACTAGTCAGTGTAGGTCCTGATAGAGCTCAAACTATATTGAGAAATTAATGAAGTGGGCCATACCAATTAGTGTGGCCCTTCTATGCTCCCTTAATCACTTAGGGGGGCAAACCAAAATCAATATACTCAGTTCTGATATTACAGATATCATCAAGCAGAAGGACGGATCTCGAAAATACTTTTTAAGAGGTAATGTAGGTCTGCAACAAGATGTAGCTATCATGACCTGCGATTCTGCCATTTTAATCCAGCCAGACAACACGTTCGAAGCTTTTGGTAAAGTCAAAATAGTCCAATCTGACACCACAGTAGTTACTGGAGAAAAACTCGATTATAGTGGTACGGATAGAACATTCATTATTAGAGATAACGTACAATTAACTACTCCAAACTCTACCCTCTCTACCACTGTATTAACGTATAACCGAACGACCTCCACAGCGCGTTACAAAACGCGAAGTACTTTGTACAGAAAGGACCTTGAATTAACATCAAACAAGGGATTCTATAATACTAAATCAGAGGTGATTAGACTGCAGGGAGATGTAGAGGCTGTTGACCCAGATTACACCCTGTATACGGATACGTTAATCTACTTTCCTAGTGATAATAGGTATAACTTTGCAGGGCCTAGTATCCTAACAAGGGACAGTAGTACTACCCGCTGTATGTTGGGGTCATACGATGCGGAGCATAGTCAATTAAACCTTGGCTCTGGAGCTTCCATTTCTTCTCCAGGTTCTTATATTTCTGCCGATTCTATCAGTTACAACCTCAAGGAAGAGCGCGGCGAATTATTTTCGGATGCCTTAGTATCAGATAGTGTAGAAGGATTTGTACTAGAATCTCAGTACATCTATTATATCAAGGTTCCTAACTATGTTAATGCCTTCTCTCCGGTTTTCTACAGACAAAGCATGGACGAAGGCGACACGCTCTATGCAACTGGCGACACATTGAGTATTAGGCAAGATTCTTCAGACGCGAGAACAGTCGATCTTCTACACAACACCTCTTTTTTTAGTACGGCCTTTCAAGGTAGGAGTCGCTTTTTCAGATATTATGAGCTAAGCGAACAACTTCTGTTATTTCCAAAACCACAACTGTGGAGTGAACAAAGTCAATTCTCAGCTGATTCAGCAATCTTAAAGCTGAAGGATAAAAAATTAGATAGTCTCTACCTTGCAAATAACGTTTCCATCATATCGCAGACCATCGATAGTTCTATTTATGACCAAGCTGTAGGTAAAATGCTTGAGGGATACTTCCAGGATAACAAACTACATAATCTACTTCTACGAGGTAATGCTCAAAACTTAATGCACAGCTTTGGTCAAGAAGAGCTTCTTCAGGGGATAAACAACACCGCATGCTCCTTGATTGAGATCACCTTTGAAGATGGAGAAGCAAAGTCTGTGAAGGCCTCTCAGTCTATCGATGCGAGCTATACACCGTGGGAGAAAGCCTCGAATGAGCAGAAAGTCTTACCAAACTGCAAACCAAATTTTAATTTAAGAGCTACACTAGACGAAACTCGCCCAAAGGTCACTCCTTCAGAATTCCTTTGATATTAGGTTTGAAATAGTTTGGACCTTTTAAGACCTTGCGATCATCTCGATAAATTGGCTTCCCATCCTCTCCTAGTTTACTCATGTTACTCCTTTGAATTTCATCAAAGACCTCTTCTATTTTATGTTGCATTCCGTGACTGAGAATAGTTCCACAGAGAATATAGAGCATATCTCCTAGTGCATCTGCTACCTCAATAAGGTCATTGCCTTTCGCCGCTTCCAAGTATTCTAAGTTCTCTTCCGCCATTAATCGATATCGAAGATCAATAATTTCATTAGAAATAGTTGAAACAGGGCTGTGTTCATTGGGTATTCCAAAGGTGTCATGGAATAATTCAACATGTGCCAATTGCTTTTTCATAAGTATGATGTTTTTCTATTCAAAGAAAGTAAATTTGTTCCCATGGAAAACATTACAACGGGTCACTGGGTTTTTGCAGGGATATTCACGATAGCATTTTTAACTTATCTTTTTTTCAGCTATCGTCATGAGCTCAAACTACATAAAGTACACTATAAAAGCGGCGGTATTCAAGTGTTACTGTTAATCGTTATTACCCTGTTTGTCCTCTTTGTATTCAAGCGACTTTTCTAGGGCTCTTTCTGTCTTATATTTGCGGAAGAGTTTAACTCAACCCTATCACATGACACAGAAGCAGAAAGAAATCAGTTACCAAGAATTTCACGAGGAAATAAAAGCAGATTACTACACGGCAGTACTTTCCAGAGAATGCTCACTTATGGGCCGGAGAGAAGTATTAACGGGGAAAGCCAAATTTGGTATTTTCGGTGCTGGTAAGGAACTCGCACAAATCGCATGGGCTAAAGCGTTCCAAAAGGGAGACTTCAGGAGTGGTTATTATCGCGACCAGACCTTCATGATGGCTTTGGGTGAATTAGATGCTGTAAAGTTCTTTACATCTCTATACGCTGTAACTGATGTGAAGCATGAACCTATGGCCGCTGGGCGTCAAATGAATGGTCATTTCTCAACGCGTAGTCTTGATGAGCATGGAGAATGGGTCAACCTTGTTGATCAATACAACAGTTCTTCAGACATCAGTCCTACCGCGGGTCAAATGCCTAGATTATTAGGTTTAGCACAAGCATCCAAAGTGTATAAAGAAGTTTCTTTCGAAGGTTCTGAAAAATTTTCAGACAACGGAAATGAAGTTGCTTGGGGTACAATCGGAAACGCTTCGACCTCTGAGGGATTATTTTTTGAAACTATAAATGCAGCTGGAGTACTTCAGGTCCCTATGGTGATTTCCGTATGGGACGATGCTTATGGGATTTCTGTTGGTGCGGAATACCAGACCACTAAGGAAAATATCAGTGAAATACTAAAGGGATTTCAGCGTGATGAGCAAGGTAAGGGATATGATATATTTATTGTAGAAGCTTGGGACTACCCTGCCCTTATCAACACGTTTATAAAAGCTTCTAAAGTTGCAAGAGAAGAGCACGTACCGGTAATGATTCATGTAAAGGGTATGACACAACCCCAAGGCCACAGCACATCTGGATCTCATGAACGTTATAAGTCTGAGGAACGTTTGCAGTGGGAACGAGATCATGACTGTATTCTTAAATTCGGTGAATGGATGATTGCAGAGGGCGTAGTCAAGCAAGAGGACCTCGATGCATTGATAAAAGAAGCGAAGAAGGAAGCTCGAGAAGGTAAAAAAGCGGCGTGGTCAATATACCAAAGCCAGCCTATAAGACTGCGTAACGAGGTTCTTCCATTGCTAAAGGACCTACAAGTTCAAGGCGAAAAAGGGATATTTACTACGAATGTTATTAAAGACCTGGAAGCCGTTGAAGATATCGAAGTTGCGCATTCTTTCAAGGCTGTTCGAAAGGCAATTCGATTAGTGGTTGGTGATAACAAGGTCAATACAACTCATCTGAAAGCATGGTTGGCTAAAGAAAATAAGGAACAAACTAAAAGATACAGTTCACATCTTTACAGTGAAAACGACACAGATAAGCTCTTAGACTCCGTTCCGGCTGATCTGTCTAAAGCAGAGACAGTTGATGCTCGCATTATAATAAGAGATAATTTTGACGCCCTATTCACAAAATATCCTGAAACGCTGGTATTTGGCGAGGACTCTGGTAAAATTGGAGACGTTAATCAAGGCCTAGAAGGAATGCAACTGAAATACGGGGAAACAAGAGTTTCGGATGCCGGAATTCGTGAAGCAACTATTTTAGGTCAAGGAATTGGAATGGCTATGCGAGGACTAAGACCAATCGCGGAAATTCAATACCTAGATTACTTGCTCTACGCGCTACAAATCATGTCTGATGATCTGAGCACCCTTCACTATCGTACTGCAGGAGGACAAAAAGCTCCTACTATTGTCCGTACCCGTGGCCACCGTTTGGAAGGTATTTGGCATTCTGGCTCCCCTATGGGAACAATTGTTAATTCCATCAAAGGGATTTATGTTTTGGTACCTCGTACAATGGCAAAGGCTGCAGGGTTCTACAATAAGCTTTTACAGCTGGACAATCCTGCCCTAGTCATAGAATGTTTGAACGGGTATAGACGTAAGGAACTAATACCAGCGAATTTAGCAGAATTTACCACACCCATAGGAAAGGTAGAAGTAATGAGAGAAGGTGCTGATATCACCTTACTAACCTATGGTTCTAATTGTCATCTTGCGGAGGCAGCAGCAGAAGAATTGGCTTTGCTTGGAGTAGAAATTGAACTTATAGACGCACAATCACTTATACCTTTTGACATAAGTCATGATGTTGTTAAGAGTCTAAAGAAAACCAATACACTCATTATACTTGATGAGGATGTTCGCGGCGGTGGAAGCGCTTTCTTATTGCAACACATTCTTGAAGATCAAGGTGGGTATCAGTATTTAGACAGTGCCCCTAAAACAATTACCTCTAAAGACCACAGGCCAGCATTCGCGTCAGATGGAGACTATTTTTCTAAACCATCCATAGATGATATGGTGGAAGAAATATATGCTGTCATGACCGAAAAACAACCTCAATCTTATCCAGCATTATAAAATACCTACATGAATAAAAGCCCCCGATTGTTCCCAAATACCGTAAAAGGTGTACTTGAAGCCTTAGAATCATCTTTTGGTAAAGGTTTGTACGTCAATAGAGTACTTGAGAATTCACTCCGTGTGAACAAGAAATGGGGTTCACGTGACCGCAGTTTTGTTGCAGAGCATACCTATGAGATTGTTCGATGGTGGAATTTCTTATGGGCCTTATTAGATCAGGAGCCAAATGTCAATAGAAATAGTCTTGAGCAATTGTTTGGCGTCTACTGGAAGTGGCGAGGATTTGATCTCCCTGAATGGCCTGGATTTGATTCAATCAGAGCTATCGACATAGATGCTAGGTCGCTTGAGATAACAGCTCTGCACGAGCGTGAGAGCTATGCGTTATGGTTTAGTGAGCTTGCTCAGGAGCAGTTGGGTGACAAATGGGCACAACTGGCCCACGATTTGAACCAGCCTAATAGTGTTAACATTAGGATTAATACGCTGAAGTCAAATGAAAAGGACGTAATCCAAGAGTTGGCAGATGCGGGAATTGTCGTTTATCGTCATCCAGCGTTTCCAAAAGCTCATTTTTTGGATGGTCGTCCTAAACTTAAGAATAATTCATCTTTTCTTAAAGGTAAATTTGAAATACAAGACGCTGGTTCACAAGAGATTAGTTATTTCTTGAATCCCACCCCTGGCTCAGTTGTTATTGATGCTTGTGCAGGAGCGGGTGGTAAGACACTGCATTTAGGTGCATTGATGGAAAACAAGGGTACATTAATTGCCATGGAAGTTGAGGGGCGAAAGCTCGAGGAACTCCATAGACGTACACAACGAAGTGGCCTAACCATTATGGAAACTAGGGCGTGGGAGGAAGAAGGCGTATTGGCAGAGCTTACAGGTACCGCGGACTACCTGCTCTTAGATGCTCCCTGTTCTGGAACAGGAACTATAAAACGTGAACCTGACACCAAATGGAAATTTGAGCCCGTACATCTGGCGCAATACCAGAGCTTACAGTTTGAAATACTCGACAAGTACCCTGCTATGCTTAAATCTGGCGGGACTCTGGTCTACGCTACATGTAGCATACTGCCGAGTGAAAATAGTGATCAGATAAAGCTCTTTCTTGAGAATCATTCGGAGTTCAGCCTGATAGAAGAAAGAACCATTGACCCAGCAACTAATAATGATGGCTTCTACATGGCCAAACTATTGAAAGCATAATGAAAACCACAGAGGCGAATTCTCTTTATGACCACTTAGAATCAGAAAGTATTGAGACGCTACTTCTCGGGATCAATTCTGAGGATCAAAAGGTAGCATTGGCCGTTGGTAAGGAGATACGTGCGATATCCTCGTTTGTTGCAGCTCTATGCAAGCGTATGACAAAGGGTGGTCGACTTTTTTATATAGGTGCAGGAACTTCTGGCAGATTGGGAATACTAGATGCAAGTGAATGTCCTCCTACCTTTGGAGTAGATGCTAACGTCGTGATCGGTATCATCGCCGGTGGTGATATAGCTATTCGAAAAGCTGTTGAGAATGCTGAGGACAGCGTTACAGGAGCTTGGGAAGACCTGTTGAAACATAACCCCACTTCATTGGATACCGTGATAGGCATAGCCGCCAGCGGTACTACACCCTACGTTATTCATGGAGTCAAGTATGCACGTAAAAATGGATTACTGACTGCTTGTATTACCTGCAATAACAACAGCCTTTTAGCAGAACATGTGGAGCATCCAATATCTGTTGTAGTTGGACCCGAATTTATCACTGGAAGTACCAGAATGAAATCAGGGACAGCGCAAAAAATGGTATTGAATATGATCAGTACTACCGCCATGATACAATTAGGTAAAATACAAGGAAACAAGATGGTTGATATGCAGCTGTCTAACGATAAATTGATTGCCCGTGGCACCCGTATGATATCAGAGGAAACAGGTGTTGACAGTACGGTGGCTAAAGAATATTTACTTAAACATGGGAGTGTGAGAACTGCCATAAATGCGATAATAGATGGGGCAAAAGACTAACCAAGAAATGCTGGCTGCAGGTCTATTTAGATTGGCCTGGTCATTTCCTTTTATCTTTATAGGGCCTTCATTATACGTTGGAAAGGGTACTGGAGGAGCCTGGTACTGGACCGTTATTTCTATTGCCATAATGCTAATAGCCGTTGCATTAGCAGTGAGTGGTCTTAGAAAAGTAATGCAAGGATTTTTCGGTAAATAAAAGCCTTATTGCAGTTTTATCACTCTTCTGACGTTTGACTCGTTTCCTCTTTTGAAAAACAAGAAATAAGTTCCAGCCGGAATTATGTCACCTGGTGCCCAAATAGCCTGATATCTTTTAGAGATTAGCAGATCGCTAACCACGGTTCTTCCGTAAAGGTCTCTCAGCTCAAGTTCAACATTCAACGCTTCTCCATCTGGAAAGAAAAACTCTAAGTAATCTGGGAAAGGGTTGGGATAGATGATTGTTTCCAATACAACTCCGTTAACTAAGGATTCTAAATACGCCTGTGCAAAGGCCAAATTGGGTATTCCGTGACCAATTTTCTCATTGCGACTATAAAAATGTGAGCTACTAACTTCGAGGGCACGAATCACTTGCTGGGCAGTGGCATTTGGAACCGATTGCCACAAACACGCGGATGCACCCGCCATGATCGGCGAGCTAAAGCTTGTTCCATTTGCATAGGCTATCGTTCCATCGGGCCTGTATACCACAGCACCTTCGCCCCTAGCACAAATATTAGGTTTAATTCGACCATCCGCTGTGTAACCACGTGAACTGAACGAACTCGCTTGACCAAACTGTGATACGCTACCTACGGTGAGAATACTATCTGCATCTGCTGGAAAAGTTATTTTATTCCATGGCCCTCCGCCAGCGTTTCCGGCACTTGTTACTACTAGGATTCCCGTTCTTGCAGCAGCTATAGCACCTAAAGAAATAATACTCGTTCTTCCATCTAGATCCGCAATCGTATAATTATCTAAAGGGTCGTCAAATTCAGAATAACCCAAAGAACTATTGATGATATCTACGCCCATAGAGTCTGCATACTCTGCACCCGCGATCCAATTAATCATCTCTTCGGGTGTCTCACTTAACTCATCCTCTGTTTTTATCAGTAAATAAGACGCTGAAGGAGCTGTACCTATGTAGGTGCCATCCATACTTGCAGCCATAGTGCTTAACACACTAAATCCATGAGAAGACCCTTGATATACATTTTGACCACCTTCCACGAAATTCCGAGTACCGATTACATCGAGATCATCACTTATAGTAACCGTATTTGCACCAACAAATCCAGCATCTAATACAGCTATTAATTTATCCTCTCCAAGAAAACCACTACGATGAGGGCCCTGATCTAGATTTATTTGAGCGACCTGATCATTGGAATATCCATAATTCAAAGGTAATTCTACGATCCTTGTAGCCGCCATCCCTCCTACTAAGGGCTGCACACTCTCTACAAAAGATAAATCTAATAAGTCTAATATTTCCGTCGGCGTGGCTGTAACATAAACAGCATTGAGCCATCTTGATGAGTTTCCGATTTTGGATACGACATGAGAAACGGTCTGTAATCTATGGGCTTCTATGGGTAAATCACTGTTGGATACCGTTATTGCTTGGCGGGCTCTTCGTGCAAGTGAGCGTTTAGACAAAAATAACTCAGGCTGCTGGAGTAACTCCGTATTCTGTTTTGCTTTCATGTATACCATACAAGGAGAGGCCACTTCTTGCGATATGGCCGCAAAGCTGAACATCATAAGTATATATACGAGGAGTCTACTTTTCATTTTTATCTAATGAGCTATCGTTCCGGAACCTATTAATTCCTCTCCCAAATACCAGGCGGCAAACTGACCTGGTGTTATGGCTTTTTCTGGCGTCTCAAATTCTACGAAAATTCCGTTTTCAGTGTGATGTACAGTCACCGGTACTAAAGGTTGTCTGTAACGTATCCTTCCCATGAATTTCCTAGAAGTCCCAACAGGCAGAGCTAAGTCTTCTCGAACCCAATGTACCTCATTACTACTTATTTTAAGGGCCTTTCTGTAAAGACCTTTATGATCTTCTCCTTGACCTACATAAATAGCATTAAACGCCGTATTTACCCCAAGCACGAATAATGGTTTCGGGCTACCGCCTATATTTAATCCCTTTCGTTGTCCTACCGTGTAGTAATGTGCACCATTATGCTTTCCACGTTTCACAGCTAGTTTAGGGTGAAACTCAAACGGACGGGCTAATTCTTCCAAATTAGTTCTAGGCTCGTCTAAAAAGGCAGCATCTGAGGAAATCTCCCAAACCAAGCCTTCTTTAGGCTGAAGTTTCTGCTGTAAAAAATCGGGCAATCTTACTTTACCTATAAAACACAGCCCCTGTGAATCTTTCTTGTCAGCCGTGCTTAATCCTGCTTTATGAGCTAATTCTCTTACCTCACTTTTTTGTAAGTGACCAATTGGAAACAATGCCTTTGACAGTTGGTATTGTGAAAGCTGGCAAAGAAAGTAGCTTTGATCCTTATTGTTATCTAATCCCGATAGTAACCGATGTATGGACTTACCTTGAACCAAGGTAGACTCCTTACGGACATAGTGCCCAGTGGCTACATAATCTGCACCCAATTGAATTGCAGTATTCAGGAACAAGTCGAATTTAATCTCCCGATTACACAAAATATCTGGATTAGGTGTCCTTCCTTTTTCATATTCGCTGAACATATAATCCACGATACGCGTCTGGTAATGGGCACTCATGTCTATTACCTGAAATGGTATACCCAAGGTATCTGCTACTGACATAGCGTCGTTACTATCTTCAATCCAAGGGCATTCATCGTGAATAGTGACCGTTTCATCGACCCAATTCCTCATAAATAGGCCAATGACATTATAGCCTTGCTCCTTGAGCAAATAGGCGGTTACAGATGAGTCTACACCACCACTAAGTCCAACAACAACGGTGGTGTCCTTAATAGCTTTATTCATCGTATTTAGTTTCACTTTCAAGTGTACCGTATCTGTACTGCTCTTTCAACGTCACTTTATTGTCCTCAAAATAATACCATACACCATGTTTCTTCCCGTGATGGTAGGCTCCTTTTGCTAATAGTTTAGAGTTATCATCGTAATAAACGCATTCTCCCTCGAGCATTCCTTCTAAATAAGTACCCTTTGTCCGTAGTTTGCCATTATCCCATTTTCTTATCCAAAGACCTTCTTCCACTCCGTTTACAAAGTCTGTTCGATCAGAGGTGACTCCATTCTCCCAATAAGTTATTTGAGGTCCATTTAAAACTCCTAAAGTGTACGTTTCTCTTTGGGTTAGAACACCCGCACGTGAGTAATAGGTCCAAGTGCTGTCTTTTACCTGTTTGTTGTAAATTCCTTCTGCCTCAAGTACTCCAGAACGTTGAAATGTCTGGGCATACCCCACTCCAGAATATTTTCTGTACGTGACTTCAGACATAACACCACCCTCTCGCTCAAAGTAGTAGGTAAATGTTCCGATAGGCATATCGTCTTTAAACGTACCTGTATATCTCGTTTTTCCACTTACATATTTCTTCTCCCAGACTCCTTGCTTTTTACCAAGAGCATCTGTATGATTGTTCTGCCCGATCGCATAGAATCCTAAGAAAAAAATAAAAAGTATAAATTTAAATTTCATAATGACAAAGGTATTCCGTTTTACTTGTAGTACACTTGGAAAGAGGGTTCTAATTGAATTCCTATGGTCCAAGGGTTATATGCATCCATTCCAAAGTATTTGTAACGCGCTATCGCGGATATTCTCAATCCTTTATTTAGCATTTTAGAAAGATGAACACCAGCGGCTATAGCAGCTCCCTTTCCAACGTTAATTCCGCCACCACCTGCGGCTATAACACTTCCATTCCACCCCAAAATAACAGACTGGTGCTTCCATGTATCATGGTATACGCCAAACATTCCTTCTGCATACGCCCCGTAGCCACCTGTGGCAGCCCAAAGTGTTTCTCCACTTAACCACAAGGAAGACTTCATCGGAATTTTACCGCCCAGAAACAAGGCACCCATAGGCTCATATTCTAGACCATTGCGGTCAGTTCCTTGAGACAAATTGATCCTAGATCCTGTGACCAAGACCATAGTTTTAGACTTTAAATTTTCTTTAGAGCCTATGTACTTTGCCTTATTTATAAAACCAAAGTTACTTATGACCGGAAATCGGGCGCTCATTGTTAAAAAAGGAGCACCCATTCGAGTTTCTAGTGCATTCCAATAGTCCATTCCAAGTTCAAATCGGTCATTCATTCTTAGTCCTAATCCAGTGCAAACAGCAAGGCCACCAGCTGTCCTCATAGATCCACCACCACCGGAACCCAAGGCTAGTCTTAGGTAGGGTTGCAACGGCATGCTAACAGGTAACCAAGTTATACCTGCTTTGTAATCCATAAAGCCGTCTGTCGCTCCAACCGCTGACGCACCTAATTGTAAATCAAGGTCGAGAACCGGAAGCACTGCTTGTGAAAACCTAACACCCGCGTATAGTGATTGCCCATTCGTTGTAATGCGTGATGCATCATTCTCATCTAGAAATAGTACCCCAGTGACCAAGGATATGCTGGTGTAGAATAAATCAAACACTCCAGAGGTTTGCCATTTGTAGGGCATTGTATAAGACCACTGCAATGCTGGGTGAAGAGAGTATATATTTCCGGAAGGAAAATCTAATGCACTTATAGATATACCTACGGCCTGTTTCATACCTATTGCGTATTTCGCAGCTCCTTCTAGCCTGTACATAAATCCGTCGCCATCTGGTGCACCAGCTCCTCCTCCAGTTGCGAGAGTTACACCAGCAGACATTGATAAATGTTTCCATTTTTTCTCAGCAATTCCGTGAACCCCAAACACGTAAAATCCACCATAATTACCAGAAATCGCACTTTGCGTTTCCAAACCAAAACCAAACCGTGTGCTGTTATAGTCCTTGTGAATCAAAAACCGTTGTGTCATCCAACTCATGGGGGTAGGACCATTTAAGGATTCAAGCTGCATTTGCATGGACGTAGCTTGCCCTGCGGTCTCCGTAGAGAACAGTAAGAGAATAAGCATTAGTTTAACCATGCGCATAGACAATGAGGTTATGCCTTTTTAAAGGGGATTTTATATCCTAATCCAAACTGTAGACCGTGAACAGGAAATTCAGTGGTTGAGTAGGCATTATAAATGTACTTTGAATTTAATGTGACCCTTTCATTTAGTGGTATATCAAATCCAGAATTTATAAAAACTAAACCCGCGCCATTCCAAAGGTTTATTCCACCTCCCGCACCTGCGCCAACTTGTGATTCTATATACCACCAATTCTTTTGGTAACGGATACCGAATAAACCTTCTGCATAGGCCCCTCTACCATCTGTAAATGCCCAATAACTTTCTCCTCGGAGTGAAAGTGCCTTGTACCGATACAACTGAAAGGCTACTCCAAGATTAGAAAAACCATTGCTCCCTAAATACGTCCTTATAGAACTCTCAATCTGTAAGTTTTCTGTCGCGTAAGACTCATTTCTCTTAGCGTTCGAGTTGAACTTCAATTCTGTTCCCAGATGTAGAGCTAGAAATGAGAAATAAAAAGGCTCGTTGATACTACTGAGTAGCCCACCACTTATTCCAGCAAAAAGATTTTCAGCATGATACTGTAATTCACCTTGGGTCCCCCATAGGGCTCCACCACCTGCTGGTGCTCGTCCACCCCCTCCTGTACCTAGATTAGCCTCAAGCAGCAATCTGAATGGGCCAACATCTTTGTAGGTACCGTACCCTCCATAAACATCCATATACCCTCCAAGATCGGTGACCGCAGCCGTAAGATAGACACTGGTGTAAAATTGATCGGAAAAACTTCGTCCACCAATCCCAATAAAACCAGTAGGTCTCGAGTGTTCATTCCAAATGGAATACAGGGTATTTGTAAACAATTGTACATGAAGGTCTTCCTTCAATGGTTCTACGAATGAAATCGATTTGTTCAAAGTGATATATGGGCTGACGCCCTGAATGACGCCAGTACTGATATAACTGTATTGTCCACCCATCCCTAAAGACCAATCCTTCCATTTATAATCTAAACTCGTGGATATGGTTGCAAAACCTCCTGAGCCATCGTTTGACTCCGCTCCTCCTCCAGAAGTAAACATCAATCTAGGATGAAAGTAAAGTCCACGTCTTAAGGGAACTTGAGCCCCCATATGATAACCAAAGGTGTAATATCCAGCACGTTTACCTATTAACGCATTATTTAATCTGATGCCGCCGTAAACAGGAAGGTTTGGATGAACCATGGAAACACCTGTGCCTAAAAAGCCAATAGGTCCCTTTGGAGACTCATCTACAGTGAGATAGTCAAAATTTATCATGGTTATCTGACACAAGAGTACCTGAGGCAGGGAAACCAAGAATATTATGAATAGTTTTGTTCTCATGAGAGAGATGAGTCGCATTGCAGCTGGTATTTGCTTTTTAATGGTAATGAGTCTCAAAGTTAGTGCTCAGTCATCTACTGATACCACCGCGTTCAAAGAAATAGTTGCATTTACAACACGAGGTGTTAATGCCTCTGGTGCACGGTATCATATTGATGGCTGTAGATATCTTAAAAACGGACAAATTCATGTCGATGAACGTCTCGCATTACAAAGAGGATTATTACCCTGTAGTATTTGTCTAAAGGACCGTTCTAAGGTACTTCCCATATTAAGAGAAAAGAAAATATATTCGAAAAAAGTAGTGTTTCGAAAGTGTGTTTTTAAAACCAAAAGCGGCGCAAAATGTGAGCGACCAGCCATAGAAGAACATAGGTATTGCAAGATTCACGAGGGTCGAGGAAAAAAGGTTAGAAAATGAAATGATACTCACTTCTACCGTTGATTATAATGCATAAAAAAAGCCCTCCACTTTCGTGGAAGGCTTACTGCTATTGACTTTCGTCTTAGCGATCCGGACGAGACTCGAACTCGCGACCCCAAGCGTGACAGGCTTGTATTCTAACCAACTGAACTACCGGACCAGTAATTAATTGCGGTTGCAAATGTAACTCCTATTTTATGTTATCCAAGGCTATGACTGAAAATATGTTAAAATTATTTCATCCCTATAAGGTCGCCTACCTACACTGATTCACGAACTACTTACATTTCAGGATATTAACGTTACGCCATTCCTGATTGACTTGGACGACAATGTATCAATATTCTTCGCGCCCCCAGCCAAACACGCTCGTAATTGCAATAGAACTTTAATAAAGTTTTCTGAATTTTAGCCCTTACGTGAACGTTGATTAGTACGTTTGAACAAATTACCAGAAATGAAGACAGCGATCATACTTGCAGGTGGGAAAGGCACGCGATTATCAAAGCTACGCAATGATATCCCCAAACCTATGATGCCCATTCTAGGTAAACCTATACTGCAATATCAAGTTGAGCTTCTTAAAAGACATGGTTTTGAAAAGGTTTGGTTCATTGTAAATCACCTTTATGAGCAGATAGAATCCCATTTCGGACACGGTGAAGATTTTGGAATTGATATTCAATATTATGTGGAACCCACTCCTCTAGGTACTGTTGGAGGTGTTAAAGCACTGCAGTCTGAGCTTGACCAACCCTTTTTGGTTCTTTATGGTGATGTCTTAATGGACATGGACCTGAGCAGGCTTTTGGCCTTTCATAAAGTGAAAGGCGCAGATGCAACCTTAGTTGTACATCCGAATGACCATCCATATGATAGCGATTTATTGGATGTAGACAGCCATGATAAAGTAACTGCGTTTTACGCTAAGCCCCACCCTGAAGGACTCCAATACCGTAATTTGGTCAATGCAGCCGCCTATGTGTTTAACCCCATAGTGTTGGATTATCTCGAAGCTGGTGTAAAAGCAGATTTTGGAAAAGACATTTTCCCATCCTTACATAAAGAGTTGGATTTATACGCCTACAACACCCCAGAATATCTAAAGGACATGGGCACGCCTGATCGATTGTATAAAGTAGAGGAAGCCTTACAAAGTGGTAAAGTAGCTGCGAGAAACCTTAACCAGTTGCAAAAGTGTGTTTTCCTAGACCGCGACGGTGTCATAAATATAGATACCGATTTGATACATCGTCCAAAGGACTTTCAACTGTATCCATATGCTGCTGAAAGCATCAAGAAACTTAATAAAATGGGGTTTTTGGTGGTCGTTGTTACCAATCAAAGTGTCATAGCTCGTGGGCTTTGTACCATCAAAGAATTAGGGGATATCCATAAAAAAATGGAAACAGAATTAGGCGCTGATGGAGCCTTTGTAGAAGCAATCTATTTCTGTCCTCACCATCCTCATGGTGGATTTGAGGGAGAAATCCAAGAGTACAAAGTCAAATGTGAGTGTCGCAAACCGTCTCCAGGGATGTTGCTACAGGCTCAAAAACGATACAATATTGACATGGGCCAGAGCTTCCTCGTAGGTGATAGCCCAAGGGATATTGAAGCTGGGGCAAATGCTAACGTCACTACAATAAGGGTAAAAACAGGCCATGGCATGAAGCCTCATACCACTATACCAGATCATTATGTTGACACCTTAGTGGAAGCCGTAAGAATTATTGAGAAAAAGCAATAAAGGACGCCCTATGCCTTATTTGGTTTTCTCGAGACGCTCAAATTCCTTGTGAAACTGTATACCGACTCCTTGCGTATAAGGACCCACGTTTTGAAGCAATGGATCGTTTCTGTTACTCCTATTAAAAGCCTTTAGTACAATTCTGCCGTCTTTAGTAATGGAGTAAGCAATCTCTGTATCACCCAACAGCAGCGTAGAGTTCCCGTCTTGAGCAATGGGAATGTCTAGCGAAGAATTCACCTTTAGACGACCATCAAAGAAATTTTTACTCACTCCTAGATTGAGGTTGTTTCCCGTATTAGTTAGGTTATTGTATGGATTAACACCTGAGGTGTAATCTAATTCTAAATCCACATAGGAGCCTATTCCAGCCGTCAACCAACTCCCAAACTCACTAACAAGAAATTCTGAGGTGGTTTTACTTACAGAAGATCCCAGATTTATACTTTCTTGAATTGCGAGATCTTGTTTAAAAAACTCACCCAACATCAACAGTGAGAAAGCTTGATAATTCATGGCATCGTCATTGAGAAAATGCCGTTGAAGCTCATCCGAATAACTAGAGGGCGCATTGGGTAACTCTACTCTAAAAGAAATCTCAGGAGACATTAATGCGCCTTTTAGTAATATAATAAGGTCAACATCAACATTTTCACCATTATATCCAGAACTGGTAACTAATCCTTGAAGAGACGTAGATAATGAATACTTGGCCTCTAAGTTCACATCTGCCTCATATAGGTCCCCGCTCCATAAAATCGTGCCTTCTGGTAGTAAGGTGAATTTTTTATTGATAATGTTCTGTAAGGTAAAAAGGTAAGATCCGGCGGATACGGTGTAGAGCCCAAACATCTCCAAACTCTCGTCTTCAAGAATCTTTAACCGTAAATTCCCTACTCCTGTTGTTTTAATTACATCACCTAAGACCTCATCTAGAACTAATTCTATCTGTGCATCTTCAGTAGCAGATATAGCGATATCCGTAGTGAAATATTCTAGTTTTTCAGGATCCACTGTAGGGTCAATAACGACCTTATCTTGACCTATAAAATGTATAAAACTAGGTGTCTCAACAGCCGTGGGATTGTCTAATGGTATTTTAAAGTTAGTTCCCTCCTTCGTTTCAAGTGATAAATCTAAATGTAGCTGCTCGATAGGACCTTCGAGGGTCAGGTCACCGGAAGCAATAGCTACACCATAGAAGTAGCTGTCCATTTTCCGTGACATGTCCACAGCTCTAATACTATCCGTTTGAAGGTGTATGTCAAAATTTAAGTCTTTAAAATTATTGTGGGACAAACTACCCCATGCCCAAGCCAACGTGCTGTCTGCGGGTACATAGAACTGTGTTGAATCCAACTCAATGATGGTATTTGTAATCCGGATGTCGGCTGGTTCCATGGTGGATAATTCTGATCCGACTGAAGGGATGTTAAACTGGCCATTTTTCAAAACCATGGAACCACTTATATTCCATTCATCTCTAGGACCATATATGGAAATGCCCCCCTCTAATTTTCCCCGAAGATTGGTCATGACCCCATGTAAAAAGGGAGTAGCAGCACTAATGTCTAAGTCATTCAGACTTACACGTATATCAATCTCATCGTCCTCTATATCATAATGTCCACCATAATTAAAGGCACTCTCACCCTTGTTTAAAAGCTGACCCTGTGAAAAAATGTGTCCATCATCATTCCATTGCAAGTTTGAAGTAAATCGACCGTAATAGGTATCATTCAAACCGAAGTCATCATATACAATGTTCGCAATTAATGCCGGAGATGATAGTGAATTTGACGCTGTGGCATTCAAGCTTAGCTGACCTGACAACACTGCGTCAGGATCCCGAATGATGTAGTTCAATAGTTCAGACTCAACTCCGCTTAGGTGAACATTGGTTATGTTCTTGTTGGGACCTACCTCTTTGGTATCTATCCATAACTCCCCCTCCGAATTATTGAAGCCTAATGAGTCAATGGACCATAACTTTTGGTTCCATTTTACAATGGACGACTTGTTCAACGAAAAATCCGACTTCCCTATATTGAAATCACTTTGAATCACTTCCGCCCAGCCCTTACCATAGTTAGCGCGTAGGTCTAATGTAGACGGAATACTATCCCTAAGACTAATTAAGACCTCGACCTGATGCTCCAACTTAGCCCCTTGGCTTGATATAAATACGGTATCTAACGTGTTGTTGCCATAGTCGATTTGACTTGCTCTAAATGCGGTGGAGTTTTCGTCAATAATTTGACTAGAGTTTAAATAAAAATCATTTGCAGAGATCTTACCCATCTGAAATTTTGGAACATCTGCTGTAATGGACCATCGATTGTTAGGCCCATCGTAAAGGCCAAAGAGATATGATTCTTGTGAGAGATGTGCATTCAGGTGCAACAAGTCGGTCAACCAGTCTGTACTTCCTGCATTAATCTCAAATTTAAAGGAAGAAGGTTCCCAACTTAGATTTTTTTGTCCAATAACATGCTGCACGACTTGATCGCTCAAGAATGTGACATCCTTAAAATCCCATTGCCCTTCGATAAAACCTGTTAAAACATCACTTTGTACTGCGAAACTTCGATTATACCTACTGCTAACATGTGTCACCTGAAATTCGCGCATGAATACGACATCATTAGCTCTTTCGAGTAGCAGGTCGCTCAGTCTTACGTAACCATTACCATCTAGGGTGAAATCTCCTTGTAGATCGGCACTCAAGTACTGAGCCGTATCTAATGGATCGAAAAGGTATAAACCTACCTGGTTAAGATGCAATGATGTACTTATTCGCTCATCCATCAGAATTGCATACCCATCCAAATCCAATTGGTCATCCAAACAACTGAGCCAAATGGAATCTAGATGTTCAGCATGTACATAGGAAAAACTAAGGCCTTTTATGATAGAATCGTTGAGTACCAATTCTGGCGACACCGTATTAACCTTAAATTCTTTCAACGCCATCACTGATTTTATATCAGGATAAATCACAGACTTGAGTTCTAATCCTGTCAACGGTCCCAAGCTAATCTGAGGCAAACGTGCATGGATACGCACTGGTTCGTTTAGGTGAGGTACTGCCACGGAGGTGGTGTTTACACCATCATTTAATACGATCTCAAATGCCATTAATTCCTTAAAATCTGTTTTCAATTGAACATCTAAAGACTCGGGAGAAAATTGATTCCAAAAATCGCTGTACCCCTTTAATAAATCGGTTGTATATATCGATGTGGAGGGATAAGCAAAGGCCTGCGCGGATAATACGGCGGAATCTATATTCCATTCCAACTGTCCCTGAGCATTATACAGGGATTGATCAATTGACATATTGCCATAAATCATGTTCTCTTTTACCCTACCAGAAAATGTCAATCGACTTCCAGAAAGGAACTCTTCAACCACATCCATATTAGGATATGGTACGATTGGCTCGTTCACCAAAACAACTTCACCCAACACTGATGAACTATCCATAGAATATTTTATCTCCGCGCTTAAAAGGCCTATATCATTTTCTCTAATTCTAAGTACTGCCGAAAATTCGTAACCCGAAGAAACGTCAATACGATCAAGCTCTGTGAAGAATTCCATTCCTCTGTATTGTAATGAAATATTCAATTTCTGCGCTCTGATTTCCTGCGGATCGCCAACAAATTCAAGTCCATTTATACCCCCATTTACAGTGTCTGTCGCATTAAAAAACTCTAGACTTTGAAGTTTCCAAGTATCTACCGCAAGTTTAAAAGGAAGGAGTTCCACACTTTGAGAGGACTCCGCAGCGTTGAATTCATCTAGCAAACTGGTTACCCACGGATCTTCAATAGAACGTTTTATATTAAGCGCTTCTAACCGTATTTCTTGAATTTTAATGCCCCCTATCCAATCTAAGTCGTCTATATAAACAGTACCTAATTCTAGGAGTATTGTATCTCTATATGAAAGTGAGCTAGAATCAATCTTGAAAGAATTTGGGAACACGTATTTCAACTGAGAAAAACTAATGTCAATTTCATTCTTAACTAAACCAGGTGAAACATAGTGGTGGAATAGGCGCTGTTGAAGTGAGCTTGAATTAAATAACCCAAACAAGCCACCTATTACCACTACGACAAAAAGAGTGCACAAGAACAGCACCCTTCGTAGTGTAGTAAATTTTCTTTGTGGTAATTTTGAATCTTCCATGGAGCAAATACCTTACATCTTAGCAATAGAAAGTAGCTGCGACGACACAAGCGCGGCAGTGCTGTACGGCAATAAAGTACTTTCTAATGAAGTGGCATCTCAAGAGGTGCATACAGCTTATGGTGGTGTTGTTCCTGAATTAGCCTCTAGGGCGCATCAGCAAAATATTGTACCGGTAGTAGACCGAGCATTAAAGGTAGCGAATATCAAACCTTCACAGCTACATGCCATAGCATTTACAAATGGTCCCGGATTGATGGGTTCACTGCTTGTAGGAACCTCATTTGCAAAGAGTTTAGCGCTTGCCTTGGATATTCCATTGGTACCGGTTCACCACATGCATGCACACATTTTGGCACATCTCATTGAAGATGCCCATCCCATTACCCCAATATCGTTTCCATTTATATGCCTAACCGTCAGTGGAGGACACACACAATTGGTATTGGTGAAGGGTCCAAAAGCCATGGATATACTTGGAGAGACAATTGATGATGCGGTGGGTGAAGCTTTCGATAAAGCTGCTAAAATACTAGGACTACCCTATCCAGGTGGCCCTGTCATAGATAAACTTGCCCAGACAGGTAACTCAGGTTTCATGGCCTTTGGTAGAAGTTTGGTAGATGGATATAACTTCAGTTTTTCAGGAATGAAGACCAGCTTTTTATATAATCTTCAGAAGAAGGTAAAGGAAGACCCCGATTTTGTCTCTAAACACTTAAACGACATCTGTGCGAGTTACCAAAATGCATTGCTCGATGTATTGTTTAAAAAACTTGAGTTGGCGGTGAAGGACTACGGTATTAAGCACGTTGCTATTGCCGGAGGAGTCAGTGCTAACTCAGGACTTAGAAATCGTTTAACAAAACTGGGAACTGATAAAAATTTAACGGTTTACCTTCCTCCTATTCAGTATACCATGGACAATGCAGCCATGATCGGAATCGCTGGTTACTATAACCTGCTAGCCGGCGAAGAGGCTCCATTGAGTATTTCAGCATCAGCTAAAATTAAATTTTAGTATATTCTATAAACTGTGTGTTTTGAACCAAAAAAGAATGCACTTTTAACCTATGAAATCTCCTCATACTTTGGGCGCCACAACAGTCGTGGCTATACCTTCGTTGAACATCCATGGTTTACAAGCCAGAGTGGATACAGGTGCAGCGACTTGTGCTATAAATGCCTCTGTTATTGCCTATAATGAAGATACTTCCGAACTAGTCGTAGTACTGTTTGATAAGGATAGTGATTATTATACCGGGGAAAAAATAGTCTTTACTGACTTTGTCGTAAGAAACGTGCGTAATTCTTTTGGTATAAGAAAGTCCCGACCCATGGTGAAAACTCCTGTCTCTTATACACATCTCCGAGCCCA